>Ga0209489_102580_pt1 | contig 36527 bp, 12 predicted proteins | sample SiratrowhiteBW_FD_187527 | JGI IMG/M metagenome (GOLD analysis project Ga0209489, IMG submission 187527) | Root nodule microbial communities of legume samples collected from California, USA - Siratro white BW (SPAdes) (version 2) | ecosystem: Host-associated > Plants > Roots > Nodule | place... | reverse complement strand
ATAGGTTGTGAGAAAACAAAGTTAAATTTTCTTCTTTTCTTTCCCCTTTTGATGAAAAAAGTAGAATCACTAAGAGTGTGTTGGGCAAATAGAAAGATGATGCAAAAGCTTTAATAATGGCTTTAAGGGTTGCCTACGACGACGAGCATTGGTATGCGTTACCCTTTGCTACGTAACTTTGCTTTTCATATCCCTTCCTTAACTCATTACTCAACACCCAACTAATATCTATGCATCATCACCTTCTTTTTGGATAAAGCCTCCATAGGCCCCCCCACCTTTCCACCTTTTATTTTTCTTATAATTAATTCTCTTATTTCTAAATTCAAAATTTACCTTGTTTTTAATATTTCAAGTATTAACCCAATTAATATTCAAAACCTATAAAACATCATTTTTATGTACTTTTTTCCGGAGGTAATAATGATGATAATAATATATCATGGATTGTTGGCTACTATTATTACACTTCTAAAGAAACAATGGTTTATTTTTTGAAAAGAAGAATGGGGGTTCGTGTTTTTGGTGTCTCGATTAACGAAAGTAATCTTAGAAAGTTGTCTTTGCATATCCTACAGCACTTTATTTTGGTATGTTTTTCTGTGCAAGTATGATGGTGATAAATTTGTTGGCAGTATTTAGTAGTATTGTTGGTTACTTAGGTTGAAACGTAGGGTAAATTTGAAAACGTAATTTAGGGTAAAAACAAAAGGATGTTTGAGGAGGTAGCGTTGAAGCCCAAATGGGGCATGGCATGGGCTATATTTGTAGGGCTAACAGGTTTTGGGTAAGGTGCAACTTTATTTAACACGCCTAACGGTAAAAAGTAACCAAAAATCCTTCTACACACGTGAATCTGCTCACGCATCTCTGAATATTTCGCTTTAACAACTCTCTAATTTTTTTCTCTATTCATCTTTCTATTAGCAGTTGCAGTTCCTACTTTCTGTCATTCACTTCCACATCTGTGTTTGCTTCAATACCAATTTCTATCTTCTTTTTCTTATCTTATTTTTGAAAAAAAAGTGCATTTTTAGTTAGATTAATTACCTGTTTGATCTATCTAATTTCTGCTGTATATTAATTCAGGTCTTCAAGCCTTCTCGAGAAACTGATTAAGTCTCCATTATCCAAATTTAACATTTTTTCCACTTAAAATATTTTTAGATTTTCTATGAAACTGGAATGTGACATCGTTTTAAAAGTTTTGAAAAAAGAAATGTACTAAAACTTAGTAAAAGTAATTTAAAGGATTTTTTAAGATTTGAAAATCAAATTTGAGTTGAGGAAAATTTGTGATATTCATCATTTTGGAGAGAAAATTGATATTTTGGTTGATAAGTCTTGAAAAGAAAATTTCGTTGATTTAAACTATAAATGTTTTGAGTAGAAAATGATTTTAAGTTGAGAAAAATCAGCAAGGAGACTAAAGGGAGATGTAACTAATAAAAAAAAATGTGAAAAACTAAAATTACACAAGATTGAAAATAAGGGAAAATGTAATTAAGTATTCATTCTATTATTTATCGTCATTTTAAAATTTCTAGATGGTATTGAACATTATTTTCTTAATATATTCTTATTATAAAAATAAAATATACAGTTACTAGTTATGAAATATCAAATGATAAAAAAAAAAAGATAGATAATTGTTTGAACATTATGAATAACTTTAATATAAATATATATTTTTAAAGAAAAATCTGTGTGCAAATATTCTTAACTGACCCATAAAAATAATGAAGAAAGCAAGTATTGATTACCGTTCGTTATTTATTTTAATATGGACTTGTTTTTCTTGAAAAAGAAACCTCACATTAGGTAAATGACAAAAGATATTATTGAAACAGTGAATAGTTAATTCAATCAATTCTTGTTAGTTTAATTAGTGAAGAGTTTAACTTCCTTTTGCAAGTGCTACATCTGAAAAAAAAAAAAAAAAAAGTTCTGCCTTTTTATGTAAATCTATTTAATTCACCTTACATTAGTTAGCATTTAAAGTGAGTTTTTATCCACAGAGAATTTAAGAGGAAAAAACACATTATTGAGGGTTTGAAAAGACATTTATCTTCAGAATGAGCATTATATATGCTGAGCAATGCAATACGTTATTTATTACCAGAGGAAGGAATATAGGGTCCCTACCTACAATAATATATACTATATATTATAAAAGTCTAATACACACAGTAATCACTGACTTTTGATCCTCGTGTTTGTGTTAAATTATTGGTTAGTGAGTTAATTTTGACTATACACTACACAAATACCCACTTCATTTTTTTCATCAACACGATCCTACATTGAGACCAACAAAATATTCCAAACTAATCAATCAATTTCCCATGGGAAAATGACATCTAATCTTTCCTTCAAACAACATAATGAAATGGACCAGATCACAGTGTTAATTACCTTCAAATCTTCAAGTCAAACAAGGTGAATACAAAATTTCACATTTTTCTATCAACCAGAGAGCATGCAAAGATATATAATAATTGAATAATTAACTTAGTGTCATAGATGAGTTGGTAGTGATTATTAATATATGATAAAATGGTCTTCCTAGGGTTCCCGACAGCATTGGAAGCACTGTAACACAAACAAATGTATACATAAACATAGTAATATACTAATTATTTGTAAGCAGCGATGTCTGAGTTCTTATGCTGATGTTTAATACAAAAATGGTAACGGCGAAGGGCATGGTCCGGGAATACAGCCCTGACATTTGATTTTCTCAAGTTATCAAATTTTTAAGGATATGGATTATTATATATCCCCATTTGTCAACCATATTCCTAGAAAATTAAAATTAGGGTTCGGAGTTTGTGAAGATTGCAGATAAACTATAGTTTTTTTTAGCACAATTAATGTCTTAGGAAAAAGATAAGAGTTTAGAACATAAATGTCTTATGGTTGTATGTTAATAATTTTGCTAGAGATTTGTGCCTTAGAAGCATCTAAACTTTGTCGCTTGTCAAATGTGTATTTTACTTTATAAACTAATCCTGGTCGTCCATTTCCCGTGCTCAAGGAGAATCTTAATTATATATATTTTTTTTTAATTGAATCTCTCAACTTTTCCTTTCTTTAATTAATTGTCAATGTTCAGAAATTCCATATATAAAATAGGCCTTCCCTCAATAGTATTTATCAATATGTTGGTATCTTTTGAACAATAAAAAATTAAAAGGACTACATATGTATATTATAGTTGCTAGTTGAGGTATTATAACATTTTACTAGTGTTGCGAAATCAAGTATTATAAAACAGTATTATTTGGGTCAATTACTTGAGATATGGTTCATTTTAGAAATTGATGCTTTGACAGAAGTTTTTAGCTTGAAAATATGTCTTAATGGACTAAGAGATGAATATATATATATATATATATATATATATATATATATATATATATATATATATATATATATATATAATATTTATTTTAATTTTTAAATGATTATGATTTTTTTAAAATGTATTAAAACAAAATCTCTAAAAACTTATTCTCTAATTAAGAATTTAACGGTAAAATGACTTGTATTTATAATAGACTTGAAGTCACAATATTGATATAATTTATGGAGAAAGTAGATTATAGGTCACTCCTACAGATTACTATAATATTATAGAAATATGTTCTTGGAAAGTAAAAGAGTTTTTTAATTAGTATCTTAAAACATGGTATTGATTAGAAAATTTGTAAGTTATTAAAAAGCATATAAATACATATTAAAATTATAGAAGAATGTATTTTTATTTAATATCTCAATAAGTTTTTTAGACAGTGGTTAGTATTTATCTAAAGTAAATGATTGAATCAAATGAATTAAAAATTGAAAAATACTAGGATTTTTTTTTTAAAAATTACCTTTTAAGTTTTTCTATGGCTAATATGTTCTTCTACTTATGTTACTTATATTTAGGAAAATTTAATTCTTATTAATGACTTTTTAGAAACCGCGCGCGTTAATTAAATTTTTTTTTGGAGTTAATCAATCTGTTAAAATATAAATTAATTGAAAATTCAAATTTTTCCATATTTATTCTGCTAAGAGGGTATTTAATAATATTTTAGGCTTAGCATTAAATTAAAGATAGTTACAAAGTCCATAAAGTTTATAAATTCTTATACCAATCTAAACTAATTACTATTTCACTGCACTTCTTTGTTTAGACATGTTAATATTGTAATATTTAAAATATAAGTTTACTCTTAAATATCATTTCAACAATGTCAATTTATGGGAAATTTGATTTAAATTGTCAAAAAGATACTATTAGATAAATTAATGACTAAATTAATTAATTTTATATTTTTTATAATTTGGCAGTTACATTGTTTAATAAATTTATTTAAAATATGAAATTGATCAATTTAACCATCGAAAGAAAAGTTGTTATAAAATTTATATTATACAAAGAAAAAACCAATTAAAACACCATTGCATTAATTTATTTTATATAATTTTATTTAAAATATAAATATGTAAATGTTCATTGTGCATAACATAAAAGAACATCTAATATGTAATTTTAATATATATTATTAGAAGAAAATATTAAATAATTTAATGTTTGAATTAATTAATTAATTAAGTTTTATTTCATATAAAATTATTAAGCTATGTAAACCTAAAAATATCTCAATTAGTCTGAAATTTTTCAGAAAATAAATAAGATCAAATATTCCTTTTGAATGATCAAATTTGATATTCACCGACTAAATTAAAAGATTCTTAATTTTTTGATATGACATTACGCACACTCACATGCATAGCTCAATAATCTAAAAGAATCTAAAGCTATATAATGATGCTATAGGACCCAAAATTAAAGAACACTGTGAACTAACTTTTATCTGGTTGGTTATCGTAAAGCATCTTCTTCTTCTTTCTCGTAATTGTTTTAACCATTATTATGCTTTTTTTTAGCAGCCCATTATTATGCTAATGCATATAATATCTTAATATTTTAATATTTTTAACGGTGAAGAATAAAATTAATAAACGTAATTTAAGGGTCTCTATTACAAAATCATTACAATCTATTAAAAAAATAAAATCTACAAAGATATCCAATTTGCCTACCCAAAAATACTCAAAGACCCCAAATATGTAAGTAAGTTGAAAACCAAATGTCAGTCGGAAAAAATTTTTATGTGAAGAAATTTTGTTAACAAGATAAGATTTCACTTTGTCAAAGATAAAATTGTGTTTGTTTATTTTGTCAAAGATAAAATTGTGTTTGTTTATTTGAGTCATATAAGATTTCAGTGTTGTATCCTATTTAATATATTTAGGTTTGTGTAAAACTATAATAAATGTTACACCAATCTTATTTCATCTAACTACGAATCTCTTTTTACATTTAGTACATATAATAAATGTTACACCAATCTTATTTCATCTAACTACGAATCTCTTTTTACATTTAGTACATTCTATGTACAAAAGTCAAAATATTTATCTACATATTTATTGACATTTATTACATTTATGACGTTGAAAATAAATCTAAATACAGGAAAGTAAGAAAAGATGTTACACCAATCTTATTTCATCTAACTATCAAATCCTTTTTACATTTAGTACATTCTATCTACAAAAGTCAAAATATTTATCTATATATTTATTGACATTTATTACATTTATGACGTAGTTGAAAATAAATCTAAATATAGTAAAGCAAGAAAAGATGACATTTATTACATTTATGACGTTGTAAATATCTAAATGCAGTAAAGCAAGAAAAAACAAGAAAAAAACTAAGTTTTTCCTTCATTTAGATTTGTGTACAAAGTATTAAATGTCAATAAATATCACACCAATTTTATTTCTTTTAACCATCAATCTTTCTTCATATTTATTGAGTTTGGTGTACAAAAATTTAAATATATATATATATTTATTGACATTTTTCACATTTATTACATTATACATCCATCTAAACAAAACAAATAAGTAGTGTCTATCTCTCACTACTTTTTTGTCTTGGGTATGTGAAATTGTTTCCAACTGACACTATTTATGTTTATAAAAATCATGTTAGGCTCACACAATTTGTTAGTTTTGATAATTAATTTTTTTTTTCTATTTTAGACAATATTAAAACAAATTAATCATTTTAAGAAAAAAAAACTTATATAATAATATATATTATATATAATGATAGTTTTAAATTAATTATCGAAATATATACATATTAAATTATTCATATATTGTATTTTATATAAAAGTGATTAAGATTAGAACTATCATATTATAAATAATATTGATGATATATAAAAAATGACGATGATTATCTTGATACATATCATCATTTTTACTTTTTATTATATTTATTCTAAATAATAAATCGTTGTTATTATTATTACTATGATTTTATATATTAAGTTATTTGTGTATTGTAAATTAACAATAAAATAGTTAAATATAAATTACAATTAAAGTAGTATTAAAAAAATATTGATAACTTAATATAATTTAATATAATAAAAGATAACAATTGAAAAATAATATTATAAAATAGTAAACATAAATTAAAGTGTTAATATATAATTGAATAAACAAATAAATTAAATATGAAAACTATTTCAACACTGTTGACCAAGATTATAATTTTAAAAAACCAAAATATCAATTTCATAATGAAAAATAAATAATTATAATAAAAAAATTATAAAAAGTTCTTGTTGAAAAATTACTTGTCAATCTACTTCTAACTTATTTAACTTTCAAGTTAAGCGATTCAATTTAACCTACATATTAAATTTTTTAACCTAATTTAAATCTATAATAAATTAAGTTGGTTTACGAATTTAAACTCATTTTTACAAAACAACTCTAATGAACACGATAACTGCAGCATCAACGGAAGAACAATGTAGGCGGAACGTACTCTACAAGAATAAAAATATGAAGTGTTTGCCATAATTAGAATGAAAATATAGACACTATAACCACAATTGTTTTTTTACAGTCATGATATATTAAAAAATGTCACCCTTCATGAAATCACCATCTCTGTAAAACATTGCCAACAATTTTTTCACCAATATACCAGACAATTTTTTTCTCATGGATTAAACTAAAGGCAATTTTTTTCTTTCACTTCTTATAGGTCCATATATATATATATATATATATATATTATGTATACTTTTTAATTTGATAGCGTGGCCTAAGTCTACGCTCAAACATGTTAATCTCTTTTAATTTATCAATTAAGAGGTTAAAGGTTTTATAGTGTACATAATTGCAACGAAACCCATTAGAAACCGCTCTATTTGTCAGGAATTCAATATTATTAGAGTGTTGTTTGATTTTTATTCTAGAATTTCCTTTAACAAAACCTATTCGTAAGCTAACCATTGGCTCATGAGTATATTTCGGCCAACTTTGAATTATTCTTGGGTCCATTATTTCTAAAATATGATTTTTGTTTGTTTGAAAATTTTCTAAAATTTTCTTAACACCCAGAAATACTTTTAAATAATTTATCTGAGAGTACTTTGTATGTTTCAATATTATACTGTCAGATTTATAGCCTGACATTTTTATTCATGCCTATAATGATATTAAATAATTTTATTCTATTGTTTGAAATCTTTCTACAAAAAGATTGACTCTAAAATATTTTATTTAATTTATCTAAGAGTTCTTTGCATGTTTTAAAATTGTATTGTATTTTGGGTCTGACTTTTTATTCATGGTTATAATTAAATAATTTTATTGTATTGTATTTTTATCAATTAACTCTGGATGGTTATATCTTGTTTGAATGACTGTTTTTTCCCTTTTTGATGTTTTATACTTTATTTGTATATTAATTAATAATATTCTGCAAGCTAACGCTAATTTATTGAATAATTGTAAAATCACTTATTGCACGAACAATTATATAAAATGTGTGTAATTTGTATGGTATAGTTATGTTTAATAATATCGTATTCATAATCATTATACCTTATTGATATATTGTTATTAATATGATTTATGAATAATACGGGCTATTTTGATTTTACTTATGTCATTTTTGTTGTGGTATATATACTGCATTGGCCGTAGGATATATTTTGACATAGGAGTTTGTACATTGTCTTCTTGTTATATTTTATAATTTGGAATCTTTTTGGTGAAATCATGGTGAATACGAAATTTTATGTGTCGGATATCATGTTCTGCATATTATTATTTTTTCTCACTTTTATATCTTTGAAAGAAACTAATAATAAGATAAATTGGAGTATCTAACATTATATTTGACATTTAAATAAATGGATTTTTCATTCAAGGCTCATTAAATACATTTGAGTTAGGATAGTGTACTACTATACACAATTCATAAAAAGGACCAGTGTAACGATATTCAATGAGTCAAATTTGGCAAACAAATATACTGCTCAACCACGGTTTGCACCAACAATATGCAGATAATTACCCAGTAATGCAGAAAAGCAAAGTAATCATGAGATTTTTACTTGGAATACAGTGTTTATGTATTAACCACAGTACTTTACCACTTTCCAACTAGCCTCTTGTTATGACAGTGAATCACGGAAAACATGTTAGCATTAATTAATCCATGTGTTTGTGTTGACAAGGATTACTAGTTTATGGTCTCCAAGGTTTTCAAATGGGTACAATGGTTATTACAGTGAACAATTCCTTTTCAGTAAATCCTAATCAACAGTGATGTTCAAATCTCACTCAGTTAGTGTAGAAAGCAAACATGCATCTTGACAGCTAGCAACTATTGTGCTCAATCAATTACTCATATCATCACACGTAGTTATTTTATTCTATATACCTATTAGACTATGAAACCCATGTCACACTCATGTCATTGTTCCTTTCTAACATGTCACTGTGCTTTGCCTTTCACTAACAAAACCAGCACCATAATTCGGAGACAAGAAATGCAATGAGTAATTTCAAACAGAGTCAAACATTGAAGGAACAGTCACGCATATGAAAACAACAAGTTTTTCTTTATATTCTAGAGTATAATATTAAAACAACAAAACATATAGAATTAGACACACTAATCTATTCTATGTAATGTAAAATTATACATATGTCGATGTAATTAAAATTTCTTGTCATAATTGAATGGATCTGTCATATTGCTGTTGAAAATTATCCTGCACAAGTAAAGAATGTGAGAAAAATCAGTGAAACTTGTGTTGATTATTTGGAGGTATTTGGGTTTTCCTTATTGGTCTTACCGACATGAGAGATTATTATATGGTTCATATATTTTGATGGAGACGAGAAATGTTTTGCTCTATATATGCAAATTGGGTGGCAAAAGTCAAACACACTGCGTAGCAATATTAGAACCACACAAAAGATTAACAATATATGCAAAACAAAATCAAGTGAGGATGTCAATGTCAATCAATTAGAATGGGCATGGCACTGTCTGTGATAATTTTACTCCAAATCCCCATGCCCATACAGTGTTATGCATTGTTTCATGGGAAAAAATATTAATATTCAAACAAAAACAAAATTATAAATATTAATATTTTATATTTATATCATTAAAACTAATGCTCGGATCAGTTGGTTCTACCCTCATCCAATAGATCATATAATAAAAATGTCTAGATCAGTCTAATTTAAATTTCTAATAAATTAGATCTTTTACAAGTCTATCATATTGGACCAAATTAACCAATCATGACACTTTATTTAATTCTCTACATTAATAGCTTGTGTACTGATTGATGACTTCTGTTCATAGAAAAGAAAATGACATGATCTAATGGAACGATTACATAGTATCTTAATCAACAATAGAGGAATTTAATATCTTTGGTGAAAATTATAAAAATATTTCCTTATGATATTTGAAATCAATTTGTGAAAATACAAATTTTAAGTGATGGGTAATATTGATTAAGATTTAAGAGATAACAGCACAGCACAACTAATCAATGCACCTTCACCCCAAATAATTTTTTCCCTTACTTATTCTTCTCAAGAGGAGGGAAAAAAAAAATTCATGTAAGCTTCACAGTTTTTTTTCTCTTTTATTTTTTGGTCTATAATGAATGAAAAAGAAATTTTCACTCGTGTCAAACAAACAGCATGAAGGAATAAAAGTAACTGCGTTAACGGGTAGGGGTCGTTTTGCAGCAGGGTACACATAATCCACGTAATTTCCCTAAAAACAAAAGCATCGATTTTGTGCATGGTGCAAAGTATGGTTTGGATAGATTGAAAATTTGGAAAGTGGTTGAGTTAAGACACAAAGTTCCTTGCTTAAAGCAGGTTTGTTTTTCTTTGGTTTTACTTTTCCCTGTCTACCACCTAATTAATGAGCATCATGGAAATTTCTTTTATGTTCTGTTAAAGCCTCAAAGGGTGAAATTATGGAAATCAAAAAGAAAATATAATATCATAAGAAGATGACCCTACGCGTTTTATGTGTCGATTTTTAGTCGACACGATTGTAACAGTTGCGATTCTCATTAGAGGTGATAAAGGAATCTTTAAGGAACTAAGGATATTGCAGGTAGAAAAATTGTCTCACCCCTATCTCCGTTTTTTCCTTTTATATTTTCATTCCTTGCACTTAATTAGTTAGTGGAATATTTGTCAGAAATTAAGACGACCATTTATTATAGAAAATATATGAAGTGGAGATGCATTTTGTTTTGTTTAGTGATTGGTGACTGAGAAAAGAAAAGGTTATACATGCAGGTAGTATATATCGTTGAGAATATATTGATATAACCCACCATTCACATTGGGCTTGTGTTTCTTCCACGCAGCAAACACACAAGATTTATTGTATGAGAATACTAATTGGGCAACACTTAGGATAAAATCTGAATCATATATATATGTGTATACACATATCCTTTTTCTTTTACATAAATTGAAAGGTAAGGATGAAATGGATGAGTTGAATAATATTCTTTCCAAAGTGTGATGAAATGATTATAGATATATGCTTTGGAAACATACCACAACCCATCAATTAGAATTTTCGTGGGTCGAACCCCACACATTAAAGACTTCAAAAGCAGCAAAGGGTTCTTTTTCCATTTGCGTCCTAGCTATAAGCACATAGGCATATAGGATATATCCCCGTTTCTTTCCTAATACTCCTCCACAAGAAAAATAAACAAAGTAAAAGATGGAACATTTTGAATACATGTTTTCTGACAAAGAGGAGCAATGGATGATAAGGTTCCCCACATATCTAGTTAGACTAGAGACTGAAAGATAATATGCGAGATTTTGACAAGAACCCATTAACATAAATTTTGGCTTTGTTCCCTGTCTCAATCTTACATTTTTCTTGCTTCACTTCACTTTCTATAAATTCACACATTTATTCCCTTTAGGAAAAGTTATACATAATTGTGGGAGCTAGATGGATGGCCCTACCAAGTTTCTTTAGCTATTCAATCAAACTGGAAAATTGGTGGGTTTGTCATGGAAGTCAAGTTACACAAGCGTGAAGGTTCCCTCTTGATTGGACTAATTGTTTGTTTCTTTTGATGGACAGATAATAATATTATACATATGGTTGCTTGAGTTAGCAACTTGGGGAGGCCAGATACCTAGAAGAACCAACACACAAATTCAAAACTCCTCTTATGCCTTACACTCAAAACACATACACTTGTTAATTTTGTTTTACCTTTTTTATGTATATATTATGATTCAATTTCATTATTTTTTGAGAGAAACCAAAAATGTGGCAAAAGGGTAGAACAAAGCAATTACCAAGGGGTCTGGAGAAGTCCAAAGAAGGCTGCAAGGAAGGAAAAGGAATAAAAAGGGTGGAGTACATCATATCATAGGGTTGAGTGAAACCTTTTTCGTGTATGGTGTATTGTGTAAAAAGAATCGATGAAATAATCAAACTAAAAGTGTGATTGAGATGGATCATGCTAAACAGCTCCAGAATAAAATCATGAAAATAATTCCTCGTTCTGTTTGTGAGAAAGAAAGTCCTTAACACCAGTTCTTGTGGTTGGATAACTTTAGTGATGCAGACCTCATGTGGGGGTCATCATTTGCCATGCCAAGGACAAAATAAAAACTATTTTCTTTCCAAAAAATAGAGGAAATCTACGAGTAAATTTTCTGTTTTTTTTTCACCATATCAAAAGAAGATTAATTAGGTTTACAGATGGAATAATTCATGTTTTATGCACACTCAAAGCTAACCTATATGATCATGAGAGAGAAAGACTCAAAAGATGGTGTAATAATTGATAAATAGAAATTGAAAACTTGTAGTACATATTATTTATATGTTGAGAGTTTTGCGAATAATTGATGATTAGTGTGATCATAACCATGGTGTTTCTTTTTTCTTTTTCTTGAATGAGAATTTTAAGTCCACAAAGTGGTGATTAGAGAAATGTGAAAGGAAAATCACTAACTATAATCCAAATAAAGAGGTCATCAAATTGGAGATGTTCTTTACATTTTTTTAAATAAAAAACTTTAATATGTACGTTAGATTGGTCGTTTGAAAGGGACATGCATAAAATTTAGTGCAAAATAATTCATGATTGCTAATCAGAAGCAAACAATTGAGTATTTCAATGATATCAACAAAATCAATGACTAGAAGTGGTGATAATCATCACTTTCAATTATAAACTCATATGAATGGAGAGCATGTAAAAAACTGGAACCGATGTGGGAGTTTCTTCATTCTGGAATTCCTCAAAGAATCTAACTTGTAAACTTATGTTCGAACTTTCTTCCTTGTGATGTTTTCATTGCTTAACTTTTGAAATAGTGCATTAAGTTATGATCCCTTATTTTTTTGTAAGAATGCTATAAAAGATGTGTAGTGGTATGAATATATTGCAACTTGCAAGGCAATGTCAGAAACTTATTCACTCGTTTCAAAGATTGCACCAGACCATAGAGAATCCATATTGGTTTTCTCCCTAACCTTTGTTTTTCCCTTAGTCTTTGTTCTATGCAAGAGTTGTTTTCTTGGCGTGAAACACTTTCTCTTTATCTCTCTATATGAAGTATAGGTTAAAGGTATATGTATAAAATGCAATGTTGTTTTGACCTTACATTGAATCTCAATCTTTGACGTTTTCCTTCAGTAATATAACTCATCTATGATATTTGAAAACATGTAGATGATTACTGGCATGCATTACATGGGCGCGTGTATGGTATCAGAATATTCAAAAGCAAAGTTTGAGGTGAAAACATACAATTTATGGAGTACTGAAACAATATATCATACGATGAGATTCCATAACAATATCTTCAAGCATATATTTATGCGTTTAGAAGAAATGAACGAGCACCATTCTCTTTAGGTTCATTTTTTTTAACATATTATTATGCAGCTGCGGTGATATCAATAATAATATACAGATCATTCTACTCCAAAGTTGAATGTGTTTGGATGATAGTAGAACAATGAATTACTTTCTCAAAACTCTTCCTGTTGCATAATTTTTAATAATAGCTTAAACATAATCACATATAAGATTGAATAAGGTATTTTTTTTAATTTACATATGTTTACTATCTAAAAATATGACCTTCTTTACTTCCAGTCTGTGAGAAAATAGTTATTAGTTTTATATTGGAGCCATTTTTGAACTGTTCTTCTAATTTTCCTCGTTAAGTTTAATTAGTTTAACACTAAAATTAAAAAAAATGTTAATTAATGTAATGAAGACAATAAAAAAATTCAAATTAAGATAATTATAATTTTTAGATACGTAATAAATTAGTAATATAGTTATTTTTTAAGATAAATAAGTAATTATTTTTACTTTTCCATTCAATAATTTTATTTTGCCTAAAAATAATTATAATATATTTAGAGGTTACATTTTTTTTCTATATATTAATTTTAATTTTAAATTTATAATATTACATCATTATAAAATAAATTTTAACATCATAAACAAAAATAATAATTTCTAAATACAGAAATAATAAAATATGTTTTATATTTTAAAATTAATAATTTTAACATATTAAAGTTATATATAATATAAAAAAAACAATACTCTTCTATTTTTCTATCACGATTGAAAACTAATATAAAATAATTCACTTTAATATATTTTAAGTCTCTGTAAATATATGGTCATATCTTGTTTTAGGCCTGTAAATATTTTATTATTTTAAATTTTTTAGAACTTGTTAATGTTATTTTTTTAGTTCTTATTATTAATTATAATTAAGTTATTAAAAAGATTAATTGAGAAATAAAGACTGTTTTAACCAAATAATTCACTTAAGTAAAATATTTAATGTTTTCATAAATATGATAATCACATTTTTTATTTTCATTATATTATGAATAATAATTTTTATATTATTTCTTAATAATTATTTTTTATTCATAAAAGTATTATTTAAATAAAATTATTACATATAATTTTTATTTATAATTATTCATTTATCATTTTATACGTAAAAAATAATTAGTTATAAAATATAAACTATTGTAACTAAAATTCATTTATATTAATTTTAAATTATCATTGTTTTTATATTACATATTATAATTAGTAATTTTAAAAATAAAAATATATTGATGATTTTTTTCTTCAAACCTCTTTGTTTATGATGTATTAGAAAATCAATAATGTTGCTATCTTTCAAAATAATAATATCAAAACTAATAAATAGAAAGTAAATTATGTAACACGTCGAGAACGGTATTATTTATAATATACAGGAAATTATTTATATAATACTCATTCCAACATTGATATTATAAAATATTGAAATTAAAAAAGTTTGTGAAAAAAAAATAAGTATATATTTTAAATAAAACTAAAAGTATTATTAGTTAATTATAATATTTTTATCAAATGCAATATTATTTGTTTTCATTCTAACTATTATTATTTATAATACAAATATTATGGTGAACTAATAATATAATATGTTATTGGTATAAAAGTTGTTATATCTTTGGTGATAAGAAACACTTGTGCATATTAAACAACAATGTCGAGGATATGTAACTTATGATAAGATTAAATTAAAATATTAAGTTTGATGGTCTACTCACTTATGTAATTTTATAAGATAAATTTGATTTAAACAAGACATTTTGAAATTTTTTAAAAGTTTTAAACTTTACATTTTTTTTATTTGGAAAGTATGTAATGTTTTGGATAGTTATTTTGGTATGTTGGGAGTTGTTCTGATTTACATAACTCACTCAATTGAGAAAAATGTTGAATATAAAGTTTCTAATTTTAGAGTTCTTTATTAAGCTATGAATTTTATTATTTAAGCCATAATTCACCATTTAAGCAAGAAAAATCATTGAATATAACCTCTATTTTTATTGAAAAAATATTGTTTTATTTTAAGCGGGGATGTCTCACTCAAGCTATATTCCATTATACTTTAAACATATTTCACACTTACATTATTATTTTAAATTGCTATAATTATGATGTAATTTTATTATAATATTGTGAAATTTTGTAATTTATTAGTAGTTATTGCTTATGTTTGGGGAATAATTAAATTAAATATATGGTATAATGGTATTAAAGGTTGTTAAGAATGTGATAATATGAGTTGATTTGAGAGTAGTGTAAGAATTATTTTATGAAATGAGATATCAAATTAATTGATAATCTAGATTATATACATGAAATCATCTAACTCTAAGAAAATTATTGAAGATTCTTAAAGAGCATATAATATATATACAATAAAGTATCTTAATTATACTTCGTTATGGATACAATATACACTTTGATTATAAATGTGATGTTTTATCTTATGCAAATATATTAAATACATGTTGTAGAATTTGTAAATAAGGTGTAATGTAATTTTTTAGTAGTCTTTGTTGAGAAAAGAAATATATTGATATCGTGAATGATGATTATTTTATTGTGTATATAGCATCTTAAATGTTATATTGCACAATGTTTATATAATTATTTTCTTAACTTAAGTTTAGGTATTATATATATAATAAGATAAATTATACATTCACAACCATGCATGTATAAATAATTAAAAAAAATGGTTGTAATGTTGAAAAAAAATCCATTTTATCATATAAATTTAGGCCAACGTCTTTATCTCTTTTTTAAATATGTTGCGCACATTATATAATTTTATAGCATCCAACCTCTCAAATTTTCTGTTATATGTTACTCATATAGTTTCAAAGTTCTTTTATACTCATTTATTTTATTAAAAAATCCTCTAACTTTACAAAACCCACAAAACTTAAATATCAATACGTTTTAATTTGTTACCTTTTATTTTATGGTTATTTTTTTTCTTAAGTTTACATTATAATAAACTAACCATAATTATAGGCCTTCAATAAATTCTAATATTGGGATCTTATGAAAAATAATAAGAAATAACATTTTTTACATTAAAATTTTAAAATTTACTGTTTTCCACTTAGTTGAGTTAAGTAAATGCTCGATAAAGAATATGAAGGTGATTGTGTAGGGATGTGGAACCATACGTGATATCCATTTAGTAAAACTTCTAAAAAATATTGGATTTGGAGAGAAGATTTAATGAAGTTGTAAAAACTACTCAGAAAGGGTAATTACGCGTAATTATGAAACTCATTAAATAATGTTAAATGTAAAAAAAAATGAAAGTATTGGATTGGAAATAGTCTATCACTATGTTTGTTTATACAAACTTTTTTATAAGGATTTGTAAAAAAAAATAATAATAATTTCTCAGTAATTTATGTATAAACTAACTTAAAAAACTATATGATATAATTAATTAAATTTTATTTATAAGTTTATTTTATTTTATTTTTACTGTTTTCTCTTCTAAAAGTCACTGTAGAAAATCTAGTTCGTACATACCATTAACTTTATAAATAAAAATGTTAAAAAGCCAATATATATGATTTGAAAGAAATGTATGATATGAAAAGCACAATATATATATTTAATTGATGAAATCTATTACGTGAACAAATTTTAAACTAGTTATCACAATAAAGTTGAGATCCATCAAAGATATTTTTACCTTTATCTTTGACGATGAAAAGATGCTTTCTGCCTGGCTTCAAAATTCAATCTGATAGTGAAGAAATGCAAAAATCTAAACAAATGTAAATCGAATCCATCCGAAAAAGAGAGTATAAAAAAAAGGGGGAAATGTTTTCTAACTCAATCTATTTTGGGCCGTCACGAGTTCAAGGCCTGTCTTTGTATAAACCCAGTTACTATTATTGAAACGTAAACTATGGCATTTCTTCCTCCACCTCCATATATTTCTTCCTCCACCCCATAAATATGAGATTATTTATTTATTTATTTTGGACTGTATAATATAAAAATTAAAAATATTTTTTATATTGTGTAATCTAGAAATACAATCCAAAACTCATGAAACCAAAATGGTCGAATGGTGGTTGAGGTCGCACTAAATGATGAAAGTCATTTGAAATGTGTAATCAGAAAGTTGAAAATGACTTAGATTATGTAAGGTGAAAATTAGAAATAACTTTCGAATTATGTAATCTAAACAATATTTTTTATTATTCAGTTACACACTCTAAAAGGATGAAGCAAAAATTTTCATATTTATAAAAATGCAGAAAAAAAATGTATGGATGTGAATGAAAAAAAAAATGTCCAAACTAGTTATGCTGTAATGGACCCGAAAAAGGTTTTAAACCCAACACCAAATTGCTTCAAAAAATCACACGATAACAAACAAAAAAATTGTGGCTATGAATAAAGTTAGACTGGGTCCATGTATTGTTTCCTTTTGGGTCTGAAATTTAAGTTGTGAACAAAAAAGGAAAATAGTTAGTCAAAATATGAGATGGTGAATATGACGGATTCCGGGTCAAAACAAGGTTCTTGTCTTAGTGGAGAGACAAAACTTTAAAGTAAAACAACTAATTTCAATAATTAAGAATTCAACATAAATTCAGAGGGAAAAATAAATAAAATGATGTATGTATATAGTCATGCTGGTTTATATTTAAAGATAAAGAGAAAAATAAAAATAAAATAGATAATATGGTATGATAAAAACAATATAGATATTAATGAAGTGTCTATATGATGTTATATAATTACCCTAACAAAAACGTAACTGTTGCAACCTTAATAGATTTTCATTGAAGGCATATGCAAATTTGAACCAATGTGCTATTGTGACCTATCTTAGTGTGTGATGGATCTCTTTTTAATAGCATGCTTGATAACTTGTTGAAAAAGAAGGAATATTATTTAAGATGTATAAATTATAATTATTAACTTCTGAAACTTACATTCAAAAACACACTATCATTCTTATCAAGGTGTTAGAAAAAATAATACTATAGAATTACGAGACATTTCTTTGTTAAGGGAAGAGAATTATAATCCAACACCAAATTTGACTTTCAGACAACCAGTTTTTTTCACTCTAAACCAAAACAATCACAATAGCACGTATACTCCAATGTCACTATACCATGAAAATAGAATTCGTTTTCTAAGTTTAAAGAATAAAACTTAAATTAAATAAAGAAGGAAAATACCATTTTGAAAAAGATTATAAATAAATTTAACATTTTTCATTATTATTTACTGTAAAATTTTATTTATTTCAAACTCTAAATCTTTTTTATTTTTTCTCCAAGTTAGTGGAACAATCCTCTATTCTTTTATTGTTCAAACTCTAAAGTTTAAAAGACTATTGAGTTTAATTTAAGATTAACTAATTAGACTTTTAATAACATAAGTTCCTTGTTGTCCTACTCTTAAATCCATTTCTTTTTTTTCTTTCATTCTTATTTGTGAACTTTTGTATTCCACATTTGATCAGTTCAGGAATATAGACCTCCTCTTCAATTAAATTAATGATGTTGCTTTAACTTGGATTTGTATTTGGAACCTCTTTCAAATAATTTTATTTACTCCAGGAGCTAAAGATATGTTATCATATTTATTTTCCTAACAACTATCTTCACGGAAGGAAAGTTATTTGGAGTTAAATTACAAAGTTGATAGTTTTGATTATGGTTGGTATTGAAGAACTAAATTCGATACATCCAATTAAAATTAATAAAGTGAGTGTCTGTGTACCATGTTTATAGAAAGTACTATAATGCATAAATAGATTTTTAATTATTTTTCGTTATAATTTGTTTTTGTTAGTTTTCCATATAAATTCCTTGATCTTCAAGTTAGTCGATGCTCAAGTGTAACATTCAATGCATGTGTGTTTTCTATACATAAACTACAAAATAGGGTAGTAGTCTTTGGTATAATATATTTGTGTGAACATAAACATCACATCAAGTTACAAATGTAACTCCTGAAAGATCAATTATTGATATAAATAAAGTCAAGATTAAAATAGTTTTTAAAAATAAAAAATATAAAAATTTCAAACATTAAAATATCAAATATTACCAACTGTACTCTCCACAACCACTGCTAGATCTCGCAGCTCCTTTGTTGGATATCGAATCCAACGGTCATAAGCGGTAGCGTCCGAGATCACCTTCTGAAGAGGAGAAGAGAGCGAAGGTTAAGATTGTCGTCGAGGACGATTCCTCTGCCACAGGAGTCGGTGACGTAGGAAACAACGGTCACGAAGGGGAAGATGTTGTCGAGGTTCGCCTTGGAGATTGACAGCGAGTGTATGTCGATCACCGCACCAACAACGACAGGGTTTATGCGAAGGTGACCCGGTTTGAAGGAGAAGAGCACATGAAGAAGCTCGATTGCAATGAATATTATTCTTTTTTTTTTCGAACGGTTAGTCTCTCTACATTTTTTTATCACTTTAGTCTTTAATTTATTGTATTTAGTTGAAAAGTTTAAGATTAGTTTGAAGTTTTTTTTCTTTCGATGTTTTGGGCACTAACATGGTTTTTAGAGATCAACCATTGATCTAAATAAAGTCAAGCAGAAAATTGTTGTTCATTTGAGCATCAGAATTTGTACATTATTCTCATTATAGAAGTTAATGTGTGGGATTGAACCTTTCAAAAATAAATGTTGAGTTTCATTAAAAAAAAAACAACATAAATAAATATTATATTGACTTTACCTAGTCCAACATCTAAGGATAGATAGCAAATGTTAGAGTGAGTCATGAAAGCTAATTGAATTACTTGAAAGAGAGAGATAAAAATATATGAATATGAAATTTAGAAGTTCCCCAAACATGAGTATGGACTAGAAATGAATATTATTTAAAGAATATCCATTTCTTAAGTATATAGCTAACATTCCTTATGAATTGGTTCTTTGTACAATAAGATTCATTACAAAAGAATGTCTGCATTTAAGAATAAGCAACAAAGCAAGATTGTTTGAGCATCCAATTGGTCCCTCAAGCTATAGTTTGAGGTTTGAGTAAGAACGATGTATGATCATTTTCTCTTTTCTCGAATTTTCTCACTCAAGTTATGTAAATTTGTTAAGCGAAGAAAGTCCATAACTTTGAATGAGTTTTTGCAAGTGTCAAGCTTGAGTAAGGACTATTCTCACTCAAGTGGTAGTTTGAGTGCCTGAGAGCAAGAGTTGGCATTAACTCTTTTTTCCCATTGGGTGTTGGTCAGTCAAACAAAAAAAGCAAAGGTTAAAGCAGGAAAAAGTTTGTAACTTCTCATATTTGCAAGTACGTACTCAAGCGGTAAAGTAATTACTTAAGCAACAAAGCCAACCGTCCAAGTGGTTAGTTCCCAACTTGAACTTAGTTTCAATTATGAAGGAAAGTTACTCAAGCGAGAATGACTCACTCAAGCAACATTCCTTTGTTACTAAAGTCATATTTTCATTTATAAAAGTTAAAGGTTCACTACAACAAAAAAATTATTTAGAGACCAATTTTTAACTACCAAATAAAATAGTTGCTAATTGTGACCAACCAAATTAAATTTTGGTTGTTAAATAACTACAAAATAGAAGCAATGATTGAATTTAGTGATCAAATAAGTCAAGATAATTGGTATCTAACATTAGCTATCAAAGTTTTAGTGATCTATGTCATTAGATTTTAAATTTTTATCTAATTAAGTTAGAGACTAATTTAGAATTTAATGGTATAGGTCAGTAAAACATTGCTAACTAATGTTAGATACCAATTATCTTGACTTAATTGGTTAGTAAATTCAATCATTACTCTTATTTTGTAGTTATTTAGCATTCAAAATCTAATTTGGTGACTATTTTGGTCACAATTAGCAATTATTTCATTTGGTAGGTAAAAATTGATTTCTAAATAACTTTTTTTTAGTAGTTATATTGATATATGTGTATAATTGAATTATATGATTAATAGATTGATGTTTTTGGTTGAAATTACGTGAATGAATTGTATTGAGTTATACAACGATTTAATTGGAATGAGAAAATATTGATGTTGAAATAATATTTTGACCTAGTGATTTGTCGTATTGAGTAAAGGGAACTCATTAAGGATAAGAGATATCTTATAGATGGTTTAAATGATGTAAATTAAGATATTAAGTATTAAGAAGTTGAATATAATATTACTATCTAAAATCTAAAAGAGTACACTTAATATAAATTTTTGAAAAATATTAAGTTATAATGAATTGTCCTTATGATTCTTTTGGTTATGAACGAGTTATGAGTGAATTTTAATCATTTAGTATGATAATTAATGATAACTTATGAGGAGAGACGGTGATTAATAATTATTATACTTTTATTTGTATGAAAACAAATTTTGTACTTCTTATTTAGTAGTTCTAGATCGACTTAGAAAATTTTATATTTTACTTATTTTGTTTTGAAAGGTTTTTGTAATTAATTTTATAAAGAAAAAAAATAAGATATATTATATATATATATATATATATATATATATAAAGAAAGAAAGAAAGAAAAAAGTTAACCTAACAGAGGGAATAAATAGTAAGTGGTTAATGTAGACGCTATGTTAGATATCAATGTTTCTTTTCTGCAGTAATAACTCTTAACGAATAAATACAGCTGCAAATGTTTGTAATTAATAACGATGTATTAAAAGAAAAAAAACTGATAAGCTAATACAAATTATATCAACAGATAGCAAGAAATGTAGTAACTAACTCAAACAAATTCTCTCCAAGAAAAATCTCAGACCATTACCTCGTTGAACACTCCTGTCTCATGAAGATTCTTAAAAGGGACCAAATCTAAGAGATTTACATAATGGAACTAAGCAGGAGAATAATATTGGGATTTGGATTTGGTTTTTAATACATTATAATTTAACGTTTGGATTATTATTGATTTATCATCAATTTAAGTCGCTAAGTAATATACACTAATTAAAGGAAATCTTTGGATCTTACTAAAATAGTATTCTAAGAACATAAAGTTAAAGAACATAAAACATAGTTTGCTGAATATTTTTAATCGCTTAAAAAGTAATTACTATATATTTTATATATATTTGTCTGAATGTTTTACTTCAGTTTTCTTAACTAGACGACAATCCTTAAAACATTCCTAGACAACCTGCAAGATAATACTGTTCACATATGAATAAACATTAGTTGAAAAAAATACCTAAATAAAACGAACTATATTACTCGAACATTTTTATTGCAGTTGTGCATCCGTGGCTATGGGACAGCTGGATACAAAACAAACAAATACCCGTTTAGAAAATATGGTAAATAAGTTTGATTTTAGACAAAATTAGTATTTTTGGAAGAAGTTATAAGTGTGTATAGATCAATCAAACAAATTTTCCGGTTAATCAATTGTCGTATGTTCAACTAACAATTTTTTCAGTTAACCAATTGTTACTTCGAAGCTTAAATTTGTAATCATATTAAACAGAAGAACAGTTACCTATCATGATGCTATCTTATTTGATGTGAATAGTCTCATAAAAACATGTGACCTCTGCTATAACAAAGCTACCTACCCAACACAATTTACTCCAATGGCGTGTTATTAAACTAAAAAGTACAATCATCATTCAACACGAATGCCATGTACCTACCTTCTCACCAACGGTTCATCTTGACAACATTGCACGGGCTAGGAAAAATAGACCGCATTACTCTTATTTTATTTTTAGACGATTAGACAGACTATTAGTAATTATTCTTACGCATAAAAAGCATTATTCTTATCAGTTCTACAATCCACTAAAATGATTGTTGATAATTAGTAATGTGATAAAGAATTAGTAAATTACACCATTTCTTTCTCTGGTTCATGAAATAGATATCTTCATTAATTACAAAAGAGCAACAGCCCCTCACCAAAGGTGATCAGCACAACAAATAATGGACGAAGTGTAAGGTATTGTGAGAAAATGAGAAATTTCCTTAAAACTTTATTCAAGTAGTTCTAGGTACAAAGATGACCTATTGCTACAAAAAGAATGGATTAACATCAGAAGGGGAAGCAGCTGATAGAATTTAATGAGAAAACAATGGAGAGACCCACGTTCCTAACAAGACCTAAACAACTGGACCTAAACAACTGGTGAGAAGAGAAATACAAATTTACATGGAAATAAATGTCGCTAACCCGATTTCTATGTCCTAACTTTGCAAGTCAGGTTCACCAACCAAAGTTGGAAAAACACCTCGGCGCGAGAACCTAAAGGATCACCACCCGTGCAGATTCCAAATGTTGGCCTGCACAAAGAATGTAATTTGATATCCTAATACGTTAATATCTTGCCGCTGCTTCCTCCCTTAATCAATCATTTTGATTTAGTGTATTGTTAGAAAGCCCGTAAGCTAAATGAAGTTAGCAAATTCAGACTCTTGATTGCGTTTCACAATCATTTCGAGCCAACTTGAAACATCAATTCAATCTGCTCTCTAAGCCTAAAAACGAAGGGCCTCGGACTTTAAGGCGCTTTGGCTCAATCTCAATGGAAGGCGGTTCCCTAAATGTCTGTCGGTGCAACAACCTATCTTTCCGGTGTTGGTGGTGATCTCGTTGCATACTTATTTCCTCGTTCCCTAACTTCTTATATCTTATAGAGATGGGAATGCCATTACCCCTTGCAAATCTGTCCCTGGAGGAGACTTCAACGCGACCTTTATGGTTAACAGGGTGACTGTGTCTGTAACTTGATTCATGGGTTCTGCTGAAATCCATTGCTTGATCACTCTTTCCTTCAGGAAGGACTTTCTTCAGTCGTTTTAGTCCCTGCTCATATAGATTACAATGTCATCATGGTCCATTCATATAGCAAAATCTGATAATGCATTTAGGAAAGAGGAAACATTGGGAACGTAAGTTGAGCGCTGAGATAAAATAGCAATGGTATACATGATGGACTAAATAAATAAACTAAATGTTTGACAATACCTGATGCTCAGTCTGCTTTGAAGACATGACATCATTCATATTTCTCCTCTCTGCTTTCAGAGAAGAAGGGCGCTTTACCCTAAATATCTCTGAATCAGAATCACTCTCGTCCAAGATGGGCTTTGTATCAAATCTCTGAACAACACCCTGTGGTTTATCCGAGCTTTCATGGCCCACAGCAGGGGATAATGAAGATTCACATGCACTGTTGGATATTCTTTCACCAAACTCCTCAAAGTCAGCGATACCTCCTAAATTGATATTAGTATGCCCTTCAGCCTGTTAGCAGAATAAATAATTAACAGACAGTTTAGCTCCAGAATCGATAATAGCTGTTTAATAACCTCAATGAACTAATATGCAATGTCAATATTCAAAAAAACCATATTCAGATGACTTACATTTTTGGGAGTAGGGAAGCTCTCGAGAGATTCAGTAAGAGTGGATGTGGTTGATGAAAAGGAAACGTCAGACACCAAGGGTATTTGATTTTCAGAGCAATGTACAAGGAGAGATTGATTATGTGTACTGTATTCTTGATTATTTGTTGAGTGCTCTGGAGTTGTATAAAACTCAACAACAGAATCAAGTTTCAGCTCACAATAAGGAATGTATCCATTTGCCTCGGCTCTCTGAAACATATTTGACAAAGGATACGCATACATGTTTTGCCCACTTTTGGTTTGCTTCCTTATCTCATATGATATCTCATCTTCCTCCTCAAACATTTTGGCTGCAGCTTCCATATCCATAATATCCTCCCTCAAATAAAATGTGTGTTTGATCCCACAGGTGAAGTCAAGAGAATCAACATCTGAATTCTCAAATTTAAAGACATAAAAAATGAGAATATTGTATCACAAAAAGTGCATGTAATAATCAAGTAAAGAATTCATTGTGTCCATAATTTATTCTTTAGTCCAAAAACAAGATAATATTTTTTTTTTCCTATCATAATGCCATAGGATATTGAAGAAACAATTCGAAACCACGAGATTACCATGCATGGTAAATAATGGGATCAAATAACACGCAACAACCAAACATACATAACATATTAGTAAATGACAATGAGCAAAGCTTACCGTGACGTAGGCATACAGGATGCGTATGACAGTTGCAATCGACATATGCTATGTAACAGTCACGTTTGCAAAGGCTACAGAGAATTGTGCCATGGGAATGAGAAGCGACGCTTATACAAGCCCTTGATTTCGTTAGCAACCATCGCGCACAATGATGGAATCGCATCAAGTTAACAAATGAAATCTTGATGCTATTGTGGGAAAATAAGTCTGAAGAGGGAAAATCAGAATCTTCAAGTTCCAAGCATGTACGGAGAAGCATTGCTTCTTTGCATAGAAGTTCTTCATGAGGCAGTAAAGGAACCCTGTTAAGAAGTGCATATCTTCTGCTAGCAATAGCCCCTAACGGAAACCAATCACCAATTGCAAAATTCACTGCTTCTCCACAGTTGAAACCTACAATTGTAACCAATATTACATGGATTAGTTTTTTTTTTTTTTTAATTTATTTATTTCAGATGCAGTGAATAGGTGGCAGCAGAAGGTGAGATATCATTCTTGGGACTACAAATTAGAAATGAGAAAATCTAACCATGACTGAAGCCAGCATGATAGGCTCTAGGGAAGGTTATTATAAACTCCCCAGGCTTTTGAACAGCCTTGTAGACAGGGACTTCATGCTCTAACAAAATATTTGGTGGAAATAGAGTTGTTTTCCCCAGGAGAACATCAAAGGCACCATCTTCCCCATCACTTGATAAAATATCATTAGTGTACACATGTTCTCTCACCACCCTTTCAAATTCCAAAGCTGCATGACCTGGAATACCGTACCATGTTTTGGATGCCCCACAGTGATGATAATTAATGCTGTCGTAACAATGTAATATATCAATATCATTAAATAAACAACTAAAGAAGAAAGTCTTCAGTTGTGATAATGTTATTATGAACTTATTCTGAAAATAAGCAATGTTTACCTGTACAAATAATGATCTTCCACATGCCAAGCAAACATACTAAACAACATTCCGATGTACAGCATGGGTTCCGTTACTCCCTGAAATGAAAATCCAATATGAAGTCATGTAAAAAGTATATTGCAAAAATGACTTGACCAGCATAAGAAACTATCATACCGGAATTATCGTTTCCAAGAGCCGTAAACTTGATTTGGGCAACCTCGAAAGTTTCTGAGATCATAGAGAAGGAATTGTTGAATAAGTTAACTACTATATCAAAGGAAAAGCCAAAAGCATATCTTTGTCACAGATACTCTGCTCTTCTATAAAGAAAGAAAAGGGATATCTAGACAAATAGACACCAATAAAATTAAGACCTTCAAATTCCATTTGCTGTTCCCAAGCTGGTCAACGGGAGAAGACGAAAAGGCACTGCCATCAACATCACATGCATATTCAACCGTTTCCATCTTCCCGCAACCAATTTCATTCCAAAACTCCTTTTCCAAGTATGTGGCAGGAAGGCATCCAGCACTGCAATATCTTCTAGCAAATACCTTGTTTGCCATTTTCTCAAAATCACGAAATGTGTAATTTCTGTTTAAATTAATATTTATTAATCAAAAAGGCCAATAATGCAATTAAAATCACATAATTTAAATATTAATAATAGCAGTAGGGAAACCGACCTTCCACTCATAAAAAACGTGACTTTGTCTTCACAATCCCATTCAGCAAGGCGAAGAGGCTGCACTCTAGTTGTAAACTTGAATCCTGCTTTCTCCTTCATTAAGACAACCCCAGCAGGTACTGAAGCGCTCAAAGGAGAAATAATCTTGCATATACCTGAAATTTATCACAAGATTCAAGAAAACAGTTAGGTCAGTTCTATCACTCAACTGGTTTCATCTATCCCCTCCCCAATATACAGTATACAAGGAGGCTACTTTCAGTTCATCATGCTGAATCTATAAATTTTACTATCAAATTCCAAAACCAACTATAATCCTCTCATTTAAACCCAAGGTTTCAGAAAAAATACGAATATAGAATACCTCAGGAAATTAATGCAAATAGTGAGTGCGAGGCTAGAGATACGATGACACAAGATTCAGAGAAAAATCTTTTAATTAATGTTTCCACACCATGCCCTTTAGTCAGACTTCCTGATTTCATTATGTTTAGAATCATTTTAAAGTTTAAGATACAGAAAGAATGATCATCCTTCCGTTAATCTTACATTTTGTATCCTCATCACTCAATGATTTTTATCTTTTATAGCACTAATTAATTATCAATACCCTCTCAGCAAACTACAAAGCCGGATTTAAAGAAGAGCAAGCATTGGAAAGCCCTGCCATTCAGTGAGTTTGTCAAAGCCCAAAACTGTTAATATCAATCCAAAATACTAAAGAAATACACACTAGAAGAAATAAAATATTCAACAGATCAAAACTCAATACCATATTTAGAAGCTTCTGGAGCTATCTTTTGCAAATAAATCAAAGGATCCTCAAATTCCTCTTTTGTTGGAGAATACACAGGACACTCTGGAATTGAATCAGTCCAGTCCAGGTCATTTGTATCAAACTTATCCACCTTGCGTTTGGAAAAGACATCAGCATTACCATGCAATCTCATGCCACATGATGTTGAAGCTCTTAAAGAGTCTCCTCCACTTCTGTTCATCATGTTAGCAATATTTGTCTGGGTGGCAGTGACAGATTGGGCACGCTGAAGCCTTTTACGCTTCAAAAATTCTAACCCATTCCTAACTTCCTTAGATAAAGTCACTCTTCTTTCCACCTGTATTTCAAAACATTTCACATTCAGGATTTTAAATGTAATAATGCTAGAGTAAAACGCACATATAAAACAAAATTAAGTCGCAATAATGTGGAAATAGATGGGTATTAATCAATAATGCACAGATTGAAATATATGTTATGTTAGCATAACTGGATCGTTGAACTAAGCTGACAAAAGGTCATGCAAAGCATTGCCCGGTAATTCTCCAAATGAACAAACGGGTGTCAATCCAGCTTGAAAGAATGTATTTCGAAGGAGTGAATGGACTAAAGTTTGAACTCAAGAAAACTAGAGCAATCCCAGGGCCAACATAAATTCGAATTTCTATCGTATATTACCATTGAGGAGTCTATAACTAGAAGCGGGGTCGTTCGTTATGAAGCAACCAAAGTCGGGAACATTATACGAACATAGTCATTCTGAGTCAAATGTAGATCACCTCATTCTGAAAAGTACCCGCTAAGGGAAAAAAATTGAGCAAAAGTACCTTATCCCAATTTAGAACCGCGCAAAGCGAAAGAGTCAACAAAAACAATCTTATAGAAAAATATTCAACAAAAGCATGCGCTGAAATTTGAATAGTTTACTCCTCTCAACATCACTATTTCCACCTCAGGATAAATCAATAAACAAAAAAAAAGTAGGGGTAATCACATAAATTTCAACACGAAAAAGGAAAGAAAAATATAAGCCAGGAAAATTATTAATCATGTTAAATTTAATCTTCTAAAATACTATTCCAGAAACTAGTGAAAAAAGAAAAAGAGAAGAACCGTGTTCTCTTTTTTCTATTCTACCAATGATTTTCAGAGAAGAACCATGGTTTACTTCTAGAGAAAAAACACCCACTCTAACAAAATGCACCTTAAGCATCTCTCAAGAACATCAATTGTATATCACACTCTGAATCCCATACATGAAAAAGAAGAACGAGGGAAAATGAAAAATATTACAAGGCGTGATTTGAAAAAAAAAATCATTATTCAAGCAAACAAGACAAGAGGAATCACATCAAAATTGTAAAGTATTGTAACAATGTCCGAGATCTGAAGGAAGAGAAGAAGAAGATACATTATCTGGAGAGTTCCAAGCATTAGCGGATCAAAAACCAAATAAAAAGCCAATACAAAAAAAATTCTGAACAAAACACGAATAACCTACCATTTCATTACGAAGTCGCTCCCTGTAGGCCTCCGTCTTCGTTAACTAGAACAAAGAATCGCCAGAAAAAGCAAGGACGATAAAAATCCGAATCCAAACCCTAAACAACGATCTTCAATGATGCAGATTAAGCGCGAGCCTCAAAGGATAACCAGGCTCGCCACATTCTCGAAGAACGCCGAATAGAACGCTAAAACCGCGTCACAGAGAGATCCAACGCCTCGTAGAAGGCACAAAAAGCAAATTGCGAGAGAATGCCAACGTGAGAATGAGAAAACCGAAATCAGCTTCCTCTGGAGACGTTGAAAAGGGGACGCCGAAAACGAAAGCGGTTTTCCGGCGAACGGGAGAGGTTTTCCGGCCGGAACAGAAAACGGAGAGAAATAGTGGATGAGGAAAGAGAGGGAGCGAATGCTTAGAAAACCGAAAAAGGGTAAGGAAGGGATAATTTATAGTTTTATACTCTAAACTAATTATCTCTTTATTAGTTCAGAAAACCGAATAAAAAATATACTTTAATTATTCATTTCATTATTAAAAAATAATTAAATTAAAGAAACTTTGGGAAGTGGTTGTTATTAGGTGGTTCAACGAAAACGCAACGTGCCGTCCAAATTCGAAGACGCGTTTTGGGTGTAAACACGATCAAAGGTTTCCCGTTCCGTGTATTGACGGAATCGCCGTTACTGTTAGTGGGATTTATTTATTGGCGGGTACAGAATTGAAGAGCCGGTGATTACTACACTGTCGAGAAGGGTAATTTGGTAATTGCCGAAGGACGGTATTATCGATGAGGTTTCGTTCCTGCAGCGGTCAGAGAAAAAGAAAGAGGCAAGAAGAAGAATGATCACGTGAGATAAGACTAGCGTCCATTTGTAATCTAACTTTGACATGGAACCGTTGATTTTTTTCGTCCTTTACTTGAAACCGTCCAAAGTACGTGAACATCGAATCAGAAAGCTCCAGGGGCATGTGTACTTTTTCTGTTCAACGGCCGGCTTATACAGGATAACTCTCACCTACCTTACAGTTAGTTAAGCCTTAAGAGATGAAATGACGGATTGGTCCTCGTTCAGTTAAGTCCTGTTGTCACAAAGAAAAAGGTATTTCAGGGGTTTTAGGTTTTTATCCATTGGGTAGAAACTGACTTTGGTGAATAAATGAGATAGGGTAATTGTGACCTGACATGATCAAAAGGGATAAAATGTGATATTATTGTAACCAGAAGATACACATGACATGTAAATAAGTGTGTGGTTTTGTGAATTTTGTATATCTATATATGGTGGACAGAACTAATATAGAAAGTATCTCATCTAATTTACAGCAATGGAGAATATATGGTATAACCATAACATTCAACTTCTATGTCACTGCAAATGGTCTCTTTCATTTGGAATTTTCTTATTTAATATTGAAATTATTCAATACAAATATTTTTATACAATATACAAAAGTATTTATTATTTCTTGGGTATAACATCTTATTACTTAATACGCAATATTCAATTTTAATAATAGTATTAAACTTGTTAATATTTCTAGGGATTATAAAGCAGAATAATCTTATACTTCCTAAAAAGAACTAGTAATTATCATTTGGAATATACATTTAATTCTAATTTATAATTTTTAACGTATGCAATAATTGATGTAAGAGTGAAGACTCTGTTAACAAATAAATATTAAAAATGTTATCATTGTTGAGATATAAGAATAGTCAAATACATTTATTGTAAAATATTAAATAGTTTTTAAATATAATTTTCTCTCTTTTTTTTTTCATTGGTTGAAATGGTCTTTTGAACCTCTTTTTGTTACACAGAGGTTGAGCTAATGATTAAAATTTCACATAGTCAGCAAATAATGAAACTCTATGATAACAACAGTAGTCTATTTTCACACTCGCCACGTACAAAATTTAATCCGTACTATCTAAGATGTGAAATGGTTTGGGGTTATGGCGTAATTTCAAGAGAAATAGAAACTAAAAAGAAAAAAAAAAGTAATTAATTTGCAGAACAGGAAGTGACAAAAAATGTCTTTTATTAATAATTAAAGTAAGTGGCACGCAATAAATGCGGCAATGGGCACACGAAACCTGTTATTATTAACTGTGGAAGGCGAAGCTTCCCTGCTTTGCGTGTAAGTTCAGGTAGCGGATACCCGCTTAAAATAGCTGTGACTGCTGCTGAAAGCAGGAAGGGCATTTTGGTAATATTGCTGCGCCAGTTGGGTTTTGGTTGGAGGAGTAAGGGTAAAGATTCTGTTTCTGGAAAGTTCTCCAATTGACCAAAATGCCTAATGCACACCGCAAATTCACTAAAATACCCTTGACTTATAAAAGAAAAAATAATGTACTTTTGGGGGGGACCACACCACACCACACCCAACAAGGGTTTGTCACAGCTCACAAGTGTAAAAATTGTGTGGAGGGGTTAATTGATTGATTGGGTGAGATGAATGGAGTATATGATAATTAAAGTTACAAAAACATATGTATTAGGGGTGAGTTGAGAGGTATTGGATGTGAATTTTGATCCATATCTGTGAAATGATGGGATGGGACCATGGAGGAATTGGATTGGATAGGAGATAATTGAGGAGAGGCAGTGGAGTTATGATGCCACATTTATAAAGGGTAGCTAGAAAAGTTAAATGAGGCAGCTATGAGTAAGCATCCAAGTGTTTAAGAAGGGGTAACTTTGGAGGTGTCTATTTCCAAAGCACCCGGGATCTTGGAAGTTAAATGACCCAAAATGGGGTGAATGACAATGTCATTGGAGAATTTCAGTGAGATGGACCAAGTTCCTAGTTGCTCATAAAATAAAGACAAAAAAGGCAAAATTAGGAAAAGGATTATGCATACCACCAGACCCCACCCTCTTGCTTTATCTTACTACTCCCTTTCTTATCTATGGATATAAATAAATAAATAAATATTGATGTTATCCGTTTGTATTAAAAATGGAGCAAGACCTTCATCATTGACATGTTTAGATAAATAAAAAAATGAACAAAATAACGAAATGATTAGAAACAGACACAAGCGATGTGATGGGAAATTTGGATTAGGAAATGATCGTGTGAGAGTGCAATATTTGAGCATTAAAAGGCACATGGATTATGGAGCAAGGTTCTTAGGTGTCACAGTGCAATACTGCTTCAATGGCAGTATAACAAAACCGTTGACAATCGTAGTATGATAATAATGAACGGATCTGATCTAAAATCACCATTGAAAAATAATAAATAATTGAATTGTTTAAAATGTTTGATTTTTGAAGAAAGCTGTTAATACCTCAAAAGACAAAAATATAATAATTTTATGGTGGAATAAGAATCTCTTTCAAAAATGGCACGAAAGATACGAAAATATTTGATGGGTTTGATGAGATAGTTGTACGTTGAAGCATTCCTTAATTACGAAGCAGATTTGACAGAAAAGAAGGGCTTATTAACAATTCATCCATTTCCCACGCAACGTTCTTTCTTTTGGCTCAACCAAATACAAGTTCTCTTGAAATGAAGCCAAAGTAAATAATGTTCCAAAGATTCACGCCCCAACATAATCTAAGAATCAATCATTGTGATCCTATCTATGGGGCTATGTCACATTCTCAATGCTCCATTGCTTAAGGTATCGTTAATATTTTAATAATTAACAAACCCTTAATTAATCCACAACATGAAGAACAGAATAACTCATTTCAGAAACAACTCACTCCTACTTTTTTTATTTCAAAGTCTATTACGACCCTTTACTACCTACTATTCCCGTCGCATCAAAGAAACTGGTCATTATTTAAGTTAGTTTAATTGGTTATTTAGTAGCTTCCATTTGAGTTGACTCTAAACACTTATATGGTTATTTCTATTAATGATATATTACTGGAATAACTATAGATGCTATTATGAGTGGATAATAAAATCTAAAATGTACTTTCAATTTTAAAGTTGACAACTTCTCTTTCTTCTAAATTTTCATCCACCAACACCAAAAGAAAGGAGTTAACAAATCAACAACAACCAAACCATCCATTATTAACCTAATATTTATATTGGAATATAGTTGGTAGCGGTAGGTTTCCAGTGGAAGAAATTTTCAGTGACGTGTGTACACCAAATAATATTGATAACTTTGCTTCTAGAACATTTTTTTAAACACCACATATGCAATCACCAATGATCACTAATTCGAATTTAGTCAACCAACGTTACTGTAAAATATGTTTCTTTTAAAAGTTTTAAACATAAAGGTTAAACTAAATTCAATCAATGTTAAAAAAAACTAATAATAATTAATATTTATATAAAGTAAAAAATAAAAAATATATGAGATGATTTCATTAAAACTTTAAGAAGATATCACAGTGTAATAAATATCAGCATCTTCTTATAAAGAAAATTAATAGGAATACTCAAATAGTTGATTGATAGTTACATACCATGTGTTCGTAAATCTAGGACGTGATCGATGTAGTGCCATATTCTATCTTTGCTAGATATAAAAATCTTCAGGTTAACCATAATCATGATATTAGTTTCTGGTTTAGTGGATATAAGAGAAAAATTCAATTAAGTTACATTAAATTCTAAATTAAAGTATAGTTAGCACCAAATTTTTTGGGAAAGGGTTAATTTCTTTAATTTTTTTTTAAGTAAATAGTTTCTTTTTAAATAATGAGTGTTTTGTCCACCTCCTTTTAACCATTCTAGGTGACAAAATAATTCTTTCATATTCTTAACACAATATGATTTTGTACAAACTCTGACTTTTTTAAAAGTAAAAGAAATTATAGTAATAGTTTGGATTATATATTTAACATTTTCTTAATTATATCATATTGATAAAATTTCTATTATAGATGAATTATAATGTCAACCATTTAATTTAATTATTAAAGAGATCATTCAACAACTTATTAAAATGAATACAACATGTACAACATACAACTAACTTTATATTGATATCATAAAAAAAATAAAATTCTTTTAAGACTTATCTCTTTACTCGAATATAATACCAATGTACTATCTTGTATGTTGAGACATCTATCTAGGTCTTTCAACCAATTACCATTTAACCAAAATTAGAACATGATAATGATTAGCAAATGACACATAGTAATTAACGCATAAATAATAATTAAGGTATTGTTTGGATTAATAGACAGATTTACAACGATAAATTGGAAAAAGTGAAAGTTGGAAAAACAAAAAATAAAAATATTAATAAAATGTGAAAAATGAGAGAAAATTTTAGTGTGCATTCTCTTTTCCTTTAACAAAGATTTACAAGAATCATTGTTCTTTCTCCTTTCATTTAACAAAAATTAAGAAAGAATGAATTTTTATTAATAATACTTAATTTAATAAAATTACAAAAATAATAATAATAATAATAATAATAATAATTAAAATAAAATTATAAAACTAATAATTTAATTATATAATATATTAATAATCTTATAAATTTAATTAATAACCGATTATACGTTATAAAATTAACGTATAATCGATTATACGTTAACTTTGTAACATATAATCGATTATAGATTACTTATTTTTAAGATATAATAATATTAATATATAAATATATATATACATATATAATTAATTATATTAATTATACATTAATTATATATTATAATATAATAAAAACAATACTTAATAAAAATTTATATATTAAATTATTTTATATGATTAAAATATTTAATGATGTATTTAATAAAAATAATAATAATAATAATAATAATACAAATCTAATATAATAAAAATGAATATAATTTTTAATAATAAATAATATTGTATAAATTTAGTATAGAAAAATTAATAAATTTAGTTTAATAATTATATTTAATAATTTAATTATGTTTCATTTTAAATTAAATTTAACTAAATTTAATATTAATAATAATATTAGAAATTAATAATGATATTAAAAATTAATAATAATAAAATCAAAATTAATAATAATAATAATAATAAAATTATAAAATGATACTAATAAAATTAAAAATATAATAATAATCAAAATAAATTTATAACATAATAATATTATTAATAATAATAATAACTTAATTTTTTTATTTTAATTTTAAAATAATTGATATTTTTTGTAATTTTATCAATTAAAATAATAATCTATTAGTCATGTTTAAAAACTTAATTATATTTTTAATGTAAAATAATTTTAATTATAATTTTATTTATTAAAATATTATTTTTTTAATTATATCAATCATATCACTTACAAACTTTTATAAATTTTTCCTTATTTTCTCGCTATCCACACCTTCGTCCAAACAATCAAACTTTTTTCTCATATCTATTCAAATCCACTCTTTAAACCAAACAAATCCTAAGAATATAGTTTGACCTACCTAAGCCTATATATTCACACAATAAAGCCTAACTTCAAGGATATAAACAAATTAGCATTATAAGACAGACAATAGATAATAAAACTCTAAACATTGAATACCAAAATATTTACAGATATCTCTTATCGAAAACGAAAATTAAATTCATTAGTGAAATCTAAAATTGATAGAGACTAAGAAATATTTTATAATAATGAGAAGACTAACTTAACAAGTGAAGTCTAATTATTTTATAGAATATTACGATTTTATAAGAATGCCTAATCATTCTTTGTAAAATAATTATTTATTCAATTGTTAACAACCGAAATGTACTAATAAAAGTAAAAATATTTACTTCAAATATAAATTAGACACTGAACAAAGATAAATCCTAAAAATGTGATGACACAAAAAAACTCACACTAAGCATATTACGGAATTAATTAACGGTCTAAATTAGTTTATTTATAAATAGTTGTCTTATTAGGAGTGAAATTAATTTTTGACTATGGAAAAATAACAAAGGCACATAAAACCTTAACAATAAAAAAAATAAAAAAATAAAAGGAAAAGTAAGAGTCTGGGGGGATTTGTATAACATCCTATTTTTTTTTTAAAATCATATTAATTATTTTTTCATTATTTTAAAATAAGAGCTAGAAAACCACAAACTTTAATTTATATGATTAATTTTTCATCATAAAAAGTATTTTGTACTTTAAAATGAATAATATAGTATAAAAAAATATTATGATTAAATAAAATAAAAAAATATTAAAGGTAAATAACAAAATGTCGAATCAATATTATTATAAGAAGAATTGTTAAAAAGTTCTAAAATATTAATAAATATAAATATATATATATATATATATATATATATATATATATATATATATATATATAAAAAAA
>Ga0209489_102579_pt1 | contig 36541 bp, 18 predicted proteins | sample SiratrowhiteBW_FD_187527 | JGI IMG/M metagenome (GOLD analysis project Ga0209489, IMG submission 187527) | Root nodule microbial communities of legume samples collected from California, USA - Siratro white BW (SPAdes) (version 2) | ecosystem: Host-associated > Plants > Roots > Nodule | place... | reverse complement strand
AAAAAAAAAAAAAAACTATATATAATATATATATATATATATATATATATATATATATATATATATATAAATTAATATATGAAGATGAAGTAATATTTTTCCATGTTAATATATAACATATATATAAATTAATATAATTAATACTCTAAGAAACAATTATTCGTATATTGACACATTTTTTTATCAATAAAATATAAAATAAATGGAAAATACAAAGGATGTTTCAATTTATATACAAGTATTACAAACTAAGTTTTTTTTTTAATTTAGATATTCCTATTACATTACCCCCATTTCGTTTTATAGACATGTTTTTAGACAAACCAATAATTACACCTGTTATATAATTTTACTAAAACTTGAGAAAGAGGCTTAGCCAGATGTATAACTTTACTAACACTTGAGATAGAGGCTTAGCCAGATGTACCACTATAATTATTACAATAAAGTTAAATGTTCTTGAAACACATTACATATATTCTACTGTGATTCAATATCAGTTTTGCTTTCTTGTCATTTGGTGAATTTTACCTTGTTAATTTACTCTGTCTAGCTATTTTGTTAAATTCATTATTGAAATCTGTTAATTGAAAAATTGTGTTATTGATTGTAATATCGCTACAGTGTGATATGTGAATATTACTTACACTATTCTTTCAATGGGATGTATAGTTCAAGTATAAAAGCTTGTAAGTTGAGCAAAATGAGACAACTCTCTTTTCTAGAGAAGATGAGGGTCAAGTGTGAAATATGCATCAATAAATATTTTTTCATTAATAAAAAAATTAATTCTTTTGTATATATAGATATGAATCAATAAATATTAATAAAACAGATCGTGCAAGTGGAAAATTTATTTTTATTTTGAAATAATCATAAAATTATTTATAAGGAAAAACTATTTTTGTCAAGAAAAAAATATTTGATTAATTTATCTTAAGGAATACTTCAAGGAAAATGTTCAAATTGTCCTTGGAGACACCTTACTATGACCAACTAGGGTTGAGTTTGCATCAACCCAATTATAATATTCAAAATTAAGAAAATAAATGAATGAATAAAACATAACATATAACTAACTTTTGAAGAGCAAGACGTCATTCTTAACAAGATTTAGCTTTTTATTTATTTAATTAGATGACAAATTCTATGGTGATATGTCCTTGTCTAACAAAAATACCACCTATATAAGAAACTAAAATGAATAAAAAGAAAAAGAAAATGTTCTATTCCTCTGTTTAGTTAGGAGAGAAGGAAATTTTTTTAAAACATTTAAAGAAAATGTTATGTTCCTCTATTTATTTAGGAGAGAAGGAAAAACTTTAAAACATTTAAACACTTAAAAAATATTAAACAATTTAAAATAAGCAATTTCTTATTAATTGTTTAAAGATTAAATTTTACATAATTAAATTAATATTGTCACCTTATCTATATCAAACTAAAAACTTTAAACCTTTAAACATTTAAAGAACATTAAATACATTAAAATTTTAACAGAATATATATTTAGCAACAAACAATCTATTATAGAGTGGTTTAATGATTTAACTTTTGCATATTTTAATATTTTAATTAATATTGTCACCTTATCATTGTTAATAGTGTCATATAATAATTTATTACTACAAGTACTACTAAGTTAATATAGAAAGGTTTAATGTTATTGATAATCTCAAAACATTCTTTTGGAAGGTAAATGAATAACTACAAAACATACAAATGGAGAATTAAAAATCTTAATATAAGAACACCTTATATTAATATATTAAATATATAAAAGTGAACTTACTATCAATAATAAGTTATTATTTTATAAAAAGTGTAGGTTATAGATTTATGCATTATTTGAAGCATTCATTTAACACATCTTCTACTACAAAATTGTAAAATCATAAATAAAATTCGTTAAATTACACGTGAGTCCTAAAATTTTCATTATTCTGAATATATTTTAATAAATAATATAAAGTAATCCCTCACTTTTTTAATTATTATTAAATTTGTAAAATAATATTTTTCTATGCGTATGTTACTTTCAAAATTCAGGATAATATAATTTCTTTTAATTAGTTGTATGTGCATTTTTGTTTGTGAAGTTGAAATGAAAATTGATAAAATTAGAATAAAGAAAACTTATGTTTATTTTTTTCTATATCTTGAAAGACAAATAAGATACCAAAAAAGTATGTATAAAAGTATACATTGAAGATTTGTTTTTAATATTTCTCTTCATGGGATAAGTGTCATCAGACATATGAGAATCATATTATAAGTATCAATGGAAAACATTAAACGCATTTTTAAATTTTTTCCTTTAAACTAATTAAGAACACTGTTTATTTTTGTTGTAAGGAAACATTATTTACATTTTAGAGAAAAAATAATTAATTAATTTAAAGGCAAAAATTTTAGTATATATGTTGATGCTTTTAATAATACTTCAAAACATTAATGAGATAAAATTTTCTTTCAAGTATTTAAAGTATTTATGTATCTAAGGTTTATTCTTTTAATTAATTAAGAAAATGATTCTAACAAAGATGATATGGCTTTAAAGTATCTAAACTTTTTTTTCTTAAAATCAAAACTTTTTCATTAAACGGATTAGTAATAAAAAAGATAATATATATTTTTTTCAAATATGTTTCGATATCTATAAACTAGTGTGTTAATTTTAGTCTCTGATAAAATTTGTATTTTATTTCCTAAAAAATACAATTTTATCTTAATATTAATAAAGTTGATTTTTGTTTTAAAGGTTTAAAGTATTTTTTTTCTTTTAACCCTCAAATCATTAATTTCTAAAACTTATTTTTAAAATAAATAAGTAAATAAATTATATATATATATATATATATATATATATATATATATATATATATATATATATATATATATATATATATATATATATATATATATCGATATATGAGTTACATGAAAATATGGACTTGAAATAAAGTTTCAATTTTTTGAGAAATCAAATCTAAAAACAATAGACTTAAACTTCAAATTAAATTAATAATTTATTCAAATGATATTTAAATTTATTTTGCTTTTAATATTTTATATATTTTCTTTCCCAACATATATAATCACTTGTTATTAATAATATAGCCAGTGTTTTTGTGAATAGAGTTTGATTCTTTAAGATTTCATTAGGTATTATTTTATTATTATTTTATAAGAACTGGTAGAAAATGACATATAAGAGTCAAAATTATTATAAAAAATATTAAATTAATTTTTAAGTTAATTTAGAAAATATCTTAATGTTAATTTTTTAATTTATTTTTGTAATAAATAAAAGTATTTTTATTATTGTTATATTAGGATCGATTCAGTCAATATAGATTAAAATAAATATTAAAAATAAATAAAGGTAGCCTCAATTTAATTCTCACACATTTATTTATTTTTAATCTTTATATTTATTTGAGTTAGTATTGACCAGATTGATAATAATTATATTTATTTAATTTTTTAAACTAATTCTGTTAGACCATTGATATAATATATCTTTAATATTTATTTGAATTAATATTAACTAAGTCGATGATAATTATATTTATATGATATGACACTAAAAAAAATTATAAAATACTAAATAAAAATTACCCATCAAATTTTATCGATTGGTAAAATATTATTATTGACAAAAATTCTACAATCAATTCACTGATAGATCGACAGGTTAAATTTATTAATCAATTGTCCATCAAGTTAGCGACTTAGTTGTTTCATTAGTAATACTTAAAACAATAATAATAATAATAATAATAATAATAATAAAGTATAAATAAAATAATAATACTAATAATAATGACATTTATAATAATAATAACACCATCTATAATAAAAATATATTAATTATAATATTCATAATAAAAATAATATTATTAATAATAACAATATTAGTAATAATAATATCGATAATAACAATATTATTTATAATAATAATAATAATAATAATAATAATAATAATTTTTATAATAATAATAGTAGTAATAATAATAGCAGCAATATTGATAATAATATTATTTATAATAATAATAATTATTATTATTATAATTAAAATAATATTGGGTGGTTATCGTGCTTAATTACAAATAATTCTGATTTATTCTGATTTATTCTTTAGCATCAAACTGAAATTAGGGACAGATTCATTGGATTGATCTAATAGAGTAGTTGAGGGGTCTGAGGATGTTTTATAAAAGAAAAAGACCAAAATAAGGAAAGAAGGTTTTTACAAGCAGTATTTTACACCCATCTTTACAAATATCAGAGAATTACACACATTTTACACACGTTTTTGAGAAAGCACTAGAATTACACAGAAAAAATTACTGAAGATCTGGAGGCTTGGAATTAGAAAAAGGGGGTGAATTTTGTTAAAGCTTATCTTCAACTGGTATATCTTAATCGCTCAGTCTCATGTGATTGTTCTATTTGTTCTTATTCTGTTTGTCTTTATTCTGTTTTTCCTTATTCAGTTTGTCTTGACTTGTTCAAATTTCAATATTATGAATATTAGTAAAAATGTTTACTTTTTAGAAAAAATAAAATATTTTCAAAAATGGTAAAAATGTTTACTTTTTAGAAAAAATAAAAATGTTAAATAGTTTCAATAATCTAAAATTTTAACAATAAAAAAATATAAAAATTTCTTTTAAAAACAAGATTAAATGAAATTTTCAAAAAAAATAAAAAAATAAATACCAACAATAACAAACCAATTTCAAAAGAAAATAAAAAAATATATGTTTATTTGTTTTATTTTTGCTTATTATTTTTATTTGCATAATTTTTATTTTTTGTATTATGTTTATTAAGACGTTTTCTTTTTCTTATTTATATATTTGTTTTGTTTTTTATATTTATTTGTTTTGTTATTTATTTGTCTTTATTCGTATTATTATTGTTATTATTTGGAAAAAATGACATTTTTATAAAATCACATTTATTTCTATTCATTTCATTAAAGGTACTGTATTAGGATGGGGTTGTGGGGGTGCTAATACCTTCCCCACACGTAACCGACTTCCGAATCTTTGAATCTGGTTCGTAGACATTTTTTATTTTCGATTTTTCTATGGTTTTCTATAATAAACAGAGACTCTAATATCTATTTAAATATTTTAAATTAATTTTTTGATTGCTCTGTATTGATCTCGGTTGTGACAGTAATTACATACATATTGTAAATTTGGCATTATATACAAATTTTATCTACAGATTTATTACCCATGAAAAAGTTCATATGAATTCACCTACAAATTTTTTCGTAGATAATATTAATAATTAATTTTATTAAAATTATTATTATTATTATTATTATTAACATTATTATTATTATTATGTTTACTAGTGTTATTATTATGTTTATAATTAGGTTTATTACTATTACTATTATTATTATTATTATTATTATTATTATTATTATTATTATTATTATTATTATTATTATTATTATGATGTTTCTATTAATGCTCAATGTGTTGATGGTTTGATTAGCCATAGACATTATAATCATACCGCTTTCTTAATTTTGTATACTTTCAAACACCCAAAGCTAGTTAAAAAGATTAACTTTTTTATTTAAACTTAAAACAAATACCAATTTTCAATTTAGAGTAGTCATCCTTAGATTTTCAATTTATGTGAATGAAAGTGCAATAATTAAAAAGATACAAAAATTTATGCGAAATACGTGCAACAATCATCTTCAAAATGAAATAATTTTATATTTATTTTTGAAAAGATTTGACTTTCTAGATTAAAGATATAAAATAATGTACATTTTTACGGATTTTTGTGTTTTAGTTCAAATGAAAGAAAAATAATTATTTAAATTCAAGAACCACATAAATTATCTATAGATTTTTGTATGAACTAAACAACTGCTTATGAATGTAAATTTTAATCCAAGAATAAAATTTAAACACAAATTGAATGAGTGACTTCAAATCCCGACTTTGAGTTCCAGAATAAAAATGAAAAATTCTGAAAAGAATATTAAGAAAAAAAAAAAACTAAATGTTGAAGATCGAATAAACAATCATGAAGGAGAATTAAAGAACTTGAAGATACTGAATAGTTGACACAAGAAACTAGTGAAGAGATACTTGAACACAAGTCTTTCATTAGATTTTCCTACTCTCCCATTCCTAAAATGATTTATGAATTCTTTGGCAATTGCTTTCTGAACGCCCCTCAATTTGAACCTGGATTTCCATAATTTTTTACCTTTCTTTAAAGTGACTTCTGGACATTTCCTTAACTTAATTTCGGAATAACCTCTACCATTGAGCAAAGTCTAGAATTCGAAACGTGATTGAAGAAATGCATATGTAAAAATTATCAGTCACAGTCTAAATTTCAGTTTAAGAAAAACAGTGTCTGCAAGGTTGGTGGACAAATTGGTGACAATTAGACGAATCCATATAAATATTATTCACAGTGCAACATTGTTTAATTACATGACAATGATTCAAATCTTTACAGGTAGTTGCGGCTGATTCATATATTCCATTGCTTCCACTTTATTTTTTTCTTCTGCTTTTTTCATTGGGTTAAATAGAAGACCTTGTAGAAGAATCCCTCCCATTCATCCTCAGATTACTGGATTCTTTCAGCAAATCAAATGATGTGAAAGAATGTGGAGGGACTGTGACATTCAGGTCATTCCCAACATTCTGAAGTCCACTCTGAATTGGCACCACCTGGTTCCATAATAGAACAATCAACACAATCATAAGCTAATGTTTTGACATGGTTTCTAAGTAGCCAGAAAAAAATTCTATACATATGCTAATGTTTAGACAGGAAACGTCAGGGACAAAGTTTACTTCACAGTTTTGATAATGATATTTAGAGTATTGTGAAGTGGTTTCCCTTTGTAACTACGGTTCATGCAAGGAGTTAGAATAGTAGTATAATAAACGGAACAATATTTAGAAGGGTAAATTAAAACATGGGGGGTGAACAAGTTGGCTCAATTATGAAAAGATTGGAAAGAGTTAAGCTTTAGGTACCTTCCTTGGCTGTGAGAAGGAGTTCTCATCCATTACATTTCCAGATGTGAGCACAGTCCTTGTTGACCCAGACAACTGCAATGAATTTGGTTCTAGTCCATCAAGAGAGATTTTGAGGTTCACCACACTGCTGCCAAAGTTCACAACCTGCAAAAGTCAAGTGATTCCAAGTGATGGCAGTGCTAATGAAAGAATTTACAACAAAATAAATTGTTTAGTTTGTTGGGTTTTTCTAGGGAAAATAGAGTGGGGATATTTAACACCAAGAGCCATTAATCAACCATATAAGAGATTATAATACCACTTCTGATCCAAAATCTTAAGGTTAAGTATTTGTGGATCTTATTTCCTTATATGTTACTCAAGATTCTCATTTCTACTTATCATGAGACTTTCAAACTTATATTTGGATTCCTTATATGATACCTGCTCACTATGTATGTTTGGTTCACACACGTTTTCTTGTCAAATACAAGAAAAATGTAGAAGCTATACATTGTTCCTTCCTAATTATGCCCATCTAATCTTTCAGGACAGATATACACAAAATAATAAAACAAACTAATGTGTCGCTTATATGGAAACAATGGATGTTTCAATATTTTTTACATCAGAAATTTGAAGAACAAGGGAAGCAAAATGTGTCAGGAAATTGTTTTATTCACCCAAAATGTAATGATATCACATTCTGACACTTCAATCCTTATGTTTAAAATATTTTTATGCTCAATTTTGTATCACCACTTCAAAAAAAAGCATAATGGTTTACCATATGCCTTGACATTCGATATGTTCTTAAAGCCTTTGACATTTCATAGCAATGTCAACTTCCAGAAAATATGGAATAAATAAGGAGAGAAGAATACTTGCATTTTAAAATATAAATGTTTCTGCAAATTCAACGTTATGCCATTAACTATAACTACGGAAATAGAACCGATTCTTAAATTTTTTTAAAATTACAGAAATAAGACTAACTGATGCAAAAATTGTTTGTTACCTTTATTCGTATGTAATTTTTGTTATCTACAGAACTTTGAAATGCTATTGCTGATGCAATGACTGAATTGGAGGAATTCGATTGAAGTTTAGTACTCAAAAGTGTTGCTCCACTTGACTCTGAGAAAAATAATTGCACCCAATAGCTAGGGGTTCCATAGGCCTGAAAGGAGTTGAACACAATTGCATCTGGGTTCCACCTAATGACAGAAACAGACACGATCTTAGTTTGGCCATCAACGAGGAACAATTCTACATAATTTATTAACCACCTTAGCATATGAATTGAAAACATCTTTCTTCTCAGAATATTTAGAGCAATCAAATCCTATGAAAGCACCTTTTCTTTTCTAAATTTCTGTATAAATTTAGGTGGAATAAATTTGTTCTTCAAGCAGTTCTTTAGCTGAACAAAAAATGTTAATGATCTACCTCATCATCCTTTTATCTAAGAGGTTCCGTAACAGAGTTATCTGTTTACAAGGAGAGTAAATCATACTACAATTTATTTTTATTTCTAGATTAATGGAAGGCTGATCTTAAAAGGAAAGGTTCTAAAGCCAGTCATCTGAATGAAATTGCAAAACAATGGGTGGGAGTAGTCCATTATGGGCTTCATTTTCACAATTACAACCATGTCTCCTCGGAGAAATCAACAAATTTTTTGTCTATTTTCTGGTGGAATCTTTTCATAAACTTCTACTCATAAAAGAACATAGATCACAATAAGGCTAGACCAAAGGGCAAACAATATGAAAAGATAACATAAATTTCCTGGTAAAATCATTACAAAAATTACCTCCTGTCATTGGCATTAACAAAAAGTGGGGCATAGCTGACCATTTCGATAACATCACTGCACCAGAAAGAAAAATGAAAATGTTGAGTACTAACTATTGAGTGGACTGGATCAGAAACTCAGATTTCATAATGCTACGAACCAAAAATAGAAATGGAAAAGAAAGATTTTATGCTCTGTGGCTTGTAGGACACTTGGACCTTCTTTGTATTAAATGCTATATTTAGAGTATGATGCAAGTGCTAAGTGCAATTGACAGAGATTAAAGGAATAGTATAAGATACAAGCTGTGAAGGCACAGGGAAATGGATTAAAAGAAAAAGGGTTACCCTAGGCATGAAACTCCAACCTAATGACAGAGGCTAAATACATGATGCATCCACATAGGTCAAACTTGATTAACACTCACAATTGACTTGATTTACTCAATATATGTAGCCTGTTTGGGCTCAATTATGGCATTGCCAAAAGCCCAATTAGAAGGACAGTGTGCCCATATAATATAGAAAAATTGACCCATATGCTTTTCATATTTGGTTTGGGAAAAAGTGCAACATTTCAAGCTTGACCCTTAGATAAAATAACATCGGAAGAAGTTCCATTAAACCTGTTCTTTTCGAGTCCAATAAGGAACCCAGCTTCAGCCAGAGCTGCCAAAAGGCTTCCTGTCCCAGCATCTTTTCCAGTCACAGCATACTCACTTACAAAAGCCTGTAAAAGTGTCCAAAATAAATTGAGTACAAATGGAAATGCCAATAACTAATTAAGGAGAGGTGTTTGATAAAGATCATAAAACCTTTGGACCATTTCGTGATGTGCGATCAAATGTGTTAGCTCTAGAAAACATGTCATTCGCATTTGTATAAACCTAAGAATAGAAACAAAATATATGAGAGATCAGTTTCTTTCAAATCAAGTTAAGACTAGGTTAGTATTACAACTTGTATCAATCATATGCAGCATTCTTGATATTATTATTAAAAAAGAAAGGGAAATACAAAAGAAATTGTGAAGGGACTTGTAATCAAAGACATGTTTGAAGACATTACATGATAATCGTACAGATCAGCTGGATGATCTAAAGGTCGAGAAGAACCATCACAGTTTGAGATAATTTGGATATCTGGATAAGCATTTCTTATTGCATGATAGAACTTCAGGTAGTTTCCTGGCAGTAAAAGATGTAACATAAAAGGAAGTGGCATCAGATTACTCTGTTTCTGTTATAAGTGGGGACAAATATGAAATCCAGAACCTATTAGAATCTGCACACATCATATATTAATAGTAAATTCAAGAGCAGCATTTGTACCTCATCTTGGCATAAATAAATAATACAGTGTTAGTGTATGTTAACAATGAAAATGTTACTTTTCCTTAGGATACAATGAATAAGAAAAATATGATTACCTCGATATTTCGGTTTTCCACAATCTTCATTCCCGACAGCAACATATCTTAGATCAAATGGCTCAGGATGTCCCATAGCAGCTCTAAGGGAACCCCATTTTGAAGTGGGATCACCTCTTGCGAACTCAATTCCATCAAGGGCTTCCTACAATCAAAATTTCAAGACTTTTTTACATACATTTAAGTCAAGTTTGTTTCAAAAAAATAATGGAAAAAGTAATTGATAAGAGTGGGAAAATGGGTGTTTGTAACAACATACTTGCACAAGAGGTAAGACCGCAGATGTATCAACTTCATCATTATGGCTGACACCTAAAACGAATTAGAAAACAAACACAAATTTTTCCTTTAACCTTGTTAGTAAGAGAAACTTATGTTTGGTTTAACTATTTTGATGAAAATAATAGCTTAATTTTGGCAGCTTCTTGAGAGAGCTTTTGACAAAATGGAGATTATTTGCTTTAAAGAAAGCAACCAAACAAGCACTTGGTTAATAGAGATAAACATAAAATTACCATTATTAAATACCCATATTGGTAAAGCCCCCAAGTCCTCTGCAAGCTGCTCAACAACAATAGCAACAATAATAATAATAATAATATATCATTTACCAGTGTAACAAAAAATGAAAGTAAATTCAACTAGATAGGAACAAATAATCCTTGGCTTGGCTACAATATATGAAAAGTGGCACTTACTTGGAGAAACTCAAAGTAGCCAAGTCCATCATCAGTCCAGTACATCCAAACATCACCAAAGTGCCCAGGTCTCTCCTCCCATGGTCCAACAGTTGCCTTCCATCGAAATGCATTTCTTAACCATTCTCCTTCAACAAAACAGCCACCTAATGCAACGTAATGAAAAATACCATTGCCAGATGTTACTTATGTACAAAGTTTAGTAAAATGGAATGTGAGATTGTCAAATGATGCTTACTCACACTATAATATGCACTAAAGAAAGTCAATTTGTAAAAACAAAATCAATGAAACATAAACCATAATTTAGTCTATTACAAAGGCAGTAATCAAAACCATGCATTCTGAATGTGAAGAACTGCAGTTAAAATGTCCGTTCATACTATACCATTCATAAAATTGAAACATGATTTTAACATTTATATTCCTGAAATTTCATGGCATTGGATGCTAAAATTTCATGGCATCACAATTATTTTATATAATGTATCCTATCCTACTGTCTGTTCTCCTAAAACCTGGTTTAGTTGATGTATTCTATAAAAGGCAGAGAACACTTCACACCTATGCATGCCAGTTCAGAAAATGTTTACCACTATTTGAATCTTATGATTTGATACATTTTGACAATCTGCATATTTGTATCTCAAGATGAATCTTAAATGACTTTGTACCTTAAGACACATGAATGAATCCCTGGAATTTCATATCACCAATACATTTCATATGCTTTTACCTTTTCACCCATTCTTATGAAAAAATAAATAAAAAGGCATATGACCTTAAATTTTTAAATGAAAATGAAATTCAAAAAACACTTGTAAACGTATCCTATTTGATTATTCCATCTTTATTTGTCACTCACTCATTCAATACATTTACTCTATTTACATTTTTTATAGTTTTGTTTCCATTCTCCTAAAATAAATATTTCACGAACTTATATGTAACTAATAGTTTGATTTGTTCGACGTCCATTTAAGTTATTTCATCTATTTCTAGTTTAAATTGCTTACACTGAACATTATATATTACCTATATAATATAGTTGAAGTAATTTTTCATTGTATATATAAATCTTATGATTCCATACAAAATTATGATTCACGATTCAAAGAATAACTCAATGATTCATTATTTGAATCGCGATAACCTATCACAATTACTTTATTTAATGTATCATATCCTATTGTCACTTTTCACAGAACCTGGTTTGTTTGTTGTATCCTATAAAAGAAAGAACCCTTCACACTTATGCATGTCAGTTTACAAAAATGTTTATCATCTAATGGCATCTAACAAATTTTTCACCTTAACTTTTGCATTCAGAGTTGCAAACTATACGATATTTTATCATGGACATAGATATTGAGAAAATATAAATCTATTTGACATTGGACAATAAATGCAAGTGATCAGGATATCATTAATTTGAATTCTTCAGACTTTGTTAACAAAAATATAATAGCGATAAATATGCCTAATCACGATTCCAGGCAACGTATAGCTACTCATACAATCTCTCCACCATGAAGCATAAGTAATTTTGGAGTATGAAGCCTAAGTTATAAAATGACAACTAGAACATAACCAAAAGCAAGTACGAGTGCATGACAGAAAACACAGGGGCAATTTGGTTAAAGGAAAGGTTTCTGTTGCACTGTTAATTGCAAAGATATCATTTTGTTTTTACTTTATTTCCTGTTTCCAAAAGTATATACAGTAAAAAAAACTTATAACAGTAAAAGTTGTTTTCATTGTTTCTTCTAAGTTTTTGTAATTAAAAGTGCAAATAGAAAATAAAAACAGAAAACATTTTCTCAAACTAAAGTACAAAACAACTTATTAATTTAGTATATAATTAAGTCCATAATTTCTTGTTGGCTAAAGTAGCTCACTAAGGATTTTGTTACGCATAACTGATAGTGAAACAAAATGAACCAATTGATGTTAAGAAGCAACCTAGTTTACACTGACACTGGAAAAAAAAAATCAGGATAGTTTAAAATACATTAACCTTTTCTTTACTTTTTATACTCTACCAAGTATTTATGAGTAGTTATGACTAAACAAATTCCGTTTCTCACTTCCTTCTTACTTTTCTAACCTTCCAATTAAGCACACCTTCATTCAAGTATATACATTTTGGAGATGTAAAACCAGAGAGCACAGAACAAAAGTAATGTTTAAGTTGCTTCATGTGCGTAAGAACAAATTCTATTTGAAATTTCTCAATCTGAACCACAGTACGCTTACCCGGAAATCTGATAAATTTGGGTTTCAAAGCTGACAGCATTTCAAAAAGTTCAGTTCGGAAACCATGTCCCTGCATCATGTCAAGGTTGAAGATGTTATTGATATGGTGGAAGAACTGGATGGTACTTGCATCATTGGAACTGAAATGAACTATTTTCATTATAAAATATTTTATTATTAAAGAATGGTTATCTTTTTGTTAGGAAGATAATACACATAAAGTGGTAAAGTCTTTATAAATATCTTTTAAACTAATATCATTTCGATATTGTTAGAGATTCCCCATCAACTAATAAGGCAAATTTGAAGTATACAATTGAAGGCAATCCTCACTTTATAAGCTGATTTTGTGAGAATGAGTTATGCTTAAATTCATCTTTTAATATAGTATCAAAGTCAATCCAAATATGTAGTCCCACACACAAGATGTGTATGCTTCCTCATGAGAAAGCGTGTTTGTGAGAATAACTTAAACTCATTTGATGTCATGCATATGAATAGGTGTGCAACCACAACAACATATGAAGTGAAATATAGGATATAATTAAGGATGATGTAAAATAAATAAAATATAGAGGGAAGAAAATTGTAGAGATGAAGAACCTAGATACCTAAAAAGAATTTTTAAGAGAACAATTAATTCTCCTTACCAACACATGTATTTGTGAATATACAAGATTTTACTATCATCAGCACACCTTAATGTCAATGATTAGAAAAGTAATGGTTGCATAAAATCAATGCACTGCATAAAAGTTAAGTTTTGACACCAATATGCATTGTGGAGAGACTATTTCCACAAGTAGCGCATGAGAAAATTTATCCTTTGTTCAAACACATGAAGAAAACGATACAAATTAATCACTTTAATATGCACACAACTCTGTTAGAATCTAAGATATATTTAATATGCTAAAGGTAAATTATTTAAGGATGGAACACGACCTTATATGTGTCCAGTGGCATAGCAGACACTTGGTCCAACCATATCACACCTTTGGTGGTCGTCGTTAATTGAAGTCTTGCGTTATGATCTGTTGCCTTGGCAACCAATACAGTCTCCTCCTTTGTCCAGTTTGAAAAATCAGCACCATCACCGCTGAAAGATCAGTATTCAATATCACTAATAGGTGCATTGTGATAATTTATGAAATTAAAACTACAGCACGTAAAGGTCTCTGTAGCACATAGTCTCTTAGTACAAAAAATTGGAGCTCACGTGATTATTGATGAAGCCAGAACACCATTTGATCCAATCAATGAAATTGTTAGATTAAGTGATTCGGTCGAACGAACGTAGAAGATCACTTTGTATTCCTTCCCTTGCTCAATATTCTGAAAGAAGATCAAAGTAGGAAATATTTTACTTGCAGTCTCAGCAAAAATACAAAAAATCTCAATGATGTAACAATATAAGGACCTAAAAAAATTTGAAACCAAACAATTGAAATTAAATAGCAGTTTATACTTTAAGACTATAATTTATGTTATTCAGTTTTTTGTCATTTGTTTTCTATTCAGAAAATATATGCATGTAGGATTGATCAATTTGCTGCAAGGGTATCAATTAGCCTCACCATGCCCCAGAAACCAGGGTTATAAACACCAACACCTTCAGCTGGGCAGATGTTGTCACCTTCACTGTCACATAACACCTCCAATCGAAGTGCAACCTTATTACGGTCAAAGCAAGAGGTCCGATCAGTTTCAACAATTATTGATGATTCATTTCCAATAATTGTCCAAGGATCTATATTTGAAGGAGTGTTAGGGCCCCCAGCTTCAAATCCTAAAACAAGAATTCATAAAATTTAAGCCATACTTTAAAACAGAGACCTACCTATAACAATAAAACAAAGTAAACAGCAAACCCTCCATTTGTTCACATTTGAAGATAGATAAAGTAGTATCACCCATAAGATGTAAAACAGCAACTCAAGAAAATGATGCAAAAACCTCTCCTTTTTGTCAAATATTAGGATTAGGATAAGAAGTTTGAGAACACCACAAATTAAAAAGTGAGATCTTAAAAATGGTGAGATTTGCTTTTACTTATAAACTATTAAAATGGGATCTCGAACATATGAAAATAAAAGGAAATCAATAGAAAGACTGTTGCGGAGCGGTTGAAAATATCATTTAATTTTCAATTGTTGAAACAAAAACACCATAAATTACTTGAATAACAGTGAAAAGGTTATAAGTTTTATGATGGATACCATCACTAAGGAAAGAAAAATCACAAACCCTTACGTACGAGTATCTTCAATTTGGCCGTTAAAATTATGATGCACTTTAAATCAAGGTGGATATACTTTCCTCGTCCACTTTTATCTCATGAATTCTATGTTCTCATATTCTCTTCTATTTTGTTTAAGCTATTATCACGCTTTGTATCAAGTACAACTGATAGAAGGAATACTGTGTTTGTGCATCTGAACATGTAACTTGCATGAAAATACCAGAAAAAAAAAAATATAGAGAAACCTTCTACTGCTACTATTGTCATTAAAAAGTGTGAAGAATATGAAAATGACCTCTGTTGCTCACAAGCTCAGCCCATAATCCCCCAGCTCCAGCATGATTGATCTCCTGAAGACGAAATTCAATAAATTGGTCATTTTCTGATATTTGCATCTGAGGCATCATCAAATAGAATACAGAATTTAAGGTAAAATCCCATAATCCTAGCATGTAGTTTATTTGATTAACTATTTCATGTTATATCTTCATGCTTATCTCATACAGCTCATGGATAGCACATGTTCTATCCTAGTCCATTTAAAATAACACTCTCATAATACACCAGAAATAATAGAAAGGGAGTGGAGCATGTAAATAATAACGAGTGCTAGACACCAGTTTATACTCACCTCAAAGAATATGCCAAAAAGTGTATCTGGTATTGGCCTTCCAGTTGCATTAGAAGCATCTACTACTAGAGTTGTTCTCAGGTCATTATGTCTTTTAGTAGCAAAGCATTGGAAAACAAGGCAAAACACTATGAACAATAGGAGCAGAGAAACACTGAATATGGCCTTGAATGAACTCATTGTTCACAACATTCAATCTATCTGCAAACTGAAACAACACATGGTAATGGAAACAAACAGATACTTAGATCATAAGGAGGAAAAGAGAAAAAAAAATCAAAAACAAAATAAAATATTACGTCAGATAATCAGATAAAGGACAAAAAAAAAAAAAAAAAAAAAAAAAAAAAAAAAAAAAAAAAAAAAAAACATGAAACAAACATGTTTACTATCACCACCGCTTGATCCTACAATAGGAAATAAAAACTAACCCTTTTCTCACCTTTTTTTTTCATTTCGGTGCATGAATATCAAAGCTAAGACTTGTCCAAAATCTCAACTCAGATAAAAGGGGACTCAAAGATAATAATAATAATAATAATAAAATAAAGAAAGAAATCATACTTCAATAATTGCACGGAACTGTTCCAGTCAACTTTATCCAAAAAATCCAAAATCGAGAAGTTCTTAAAGAATTTGGTTAATTTATCACAAAGAACACAAAACAAGCAATATAAGAATTTAGTAAATCACAGTAGGAAGCCTGAGCTCGAATTTGAGGTTCTGAATGCAATTATTACTATGCCTTATGACACTTGTTGTGTGAATTCAAATAATGTCCCAAAATCCAAATAAATGAACTGTAAATTATTGCACGTAGCTGCACCTATGCCATGCGTTCTAAAAATACCAATAAATAATCCACAGATTATGAAACAGTTCTCTTCTCACCCATAACACAATCAAGTTTTAAGAAAGAAAAAAAGACAATCATTAGCAAGAGAAAGGGTCTTTAATTCGCTGGTTTGAGAGCTAAAGAACACTCACTGTTATGCTTGATCGAAGCAAAAGGTAAAATGGGATGTAAGGAGTTAAAAGAAAGGTGTGTGTTTGTGTGGAGTGGTTGGTCTGAATCTTCTAGTGTTTCAGTTCTCTTTATAGAGAAAGATTGGATCAGTGAGAGTGAAGCAAAAGGGATGATGCAAATATCTCGGTGGGTATTTTTGCCTTTGCTTCCACGGTTGAAAGAGGAACTGGGTTGTGTTCAACTCAGAGACATTTGTGAGTTGTAAATTGATCTGTTCTAAGATTTTCTTCTGTTCGGCGTGCGGGACCCACCTCTGTGTGCCGTGCTACCATCATCGCGTGGCGTAACCACATAACAGACAACCTTAATTTTTTCTTCATCTATTTTGTTTTTTCCTATTAATGTCGATACAATTTTTTCCTTCTTTGCAGTAGAGTTTATCCATTCATAGAATCAGAGTTCACTGTAGCACCTTTTTTAATAAAAAATAAAGAGCAGCATAAAAAAAGATAAAATAATTATAAACAGTGTAGCAATAATAATTATACCTTTGGTCCAGTTATATATATGTATATCAGAGTTACTTGTTGATTTGGATAATATATATATATATATATATATATATATATATATATATATATATATAAGAGACAGAGTTACTTGTTGATTTGGATAATGTTCTAGATTTTATAATATGAAAAAGGATTAGTTATGCATTAAATTTATACAATTATGGTATAACATGTATCTCATGTTGCTTCTTATAACAACTTCTTTGTTATTTTTATATTTTTAAAGTATTTTATTTTTATGATTCACTTTAATTAGTCTTGGCATATAACTAATTAATATAAAATATTAATTAAAATTAAAATAATAATAATTTTGGATTGAAATAATTATGCTATATGAGTGATTTAATTAAATAATATATTTGTTATTTAATATAAATAAATTGAACAATTTGTTTTAGAGTTTTAACATAACAACACTGATTTTATTATAATTAATATATTCTTACTTTAATTCAATTATATACTTTGATGAAATAATTTTAAATATATATATATATATATATATATATATATATATATATATATTATTTTGATATTATTCGTTTTAAAATTCAATTTTTTTGAAATAATTTATAGTAAAGTTACATTTAGCATGTGAAACAATTATTTTATTTCCTATTTTATTTGATTAAGAGGGTTTTATCTTCAAAGTGACTTCGATTTTTCAAATTCATCTATCATTGCATAGTTTCCATATATTAGATGGAATTCGTAAGCTATCAGGTTTTAGTAGACAAAAATTTTACATAGATAACTTCATTATTTATTTTATATTCTATTTTATTTAAAATATATTTTCTTTAAATTCTTTCTAAAATTAGGGGATTTTGAATATAGATGTGTTATCTTATTATATTTGTGAAGGTAGTAGCAAAATAAAGAGTAAAATAAACCAATCTGATTATTGATCCGAGTAGGTGGTTTATTATTTTTTTTATCCTTTAATTTATATTTAAGGAGAGATGTTGTCAATGTGTATTGATTTGTAGCAATTACATTATATAAAATTGTTATATTTTAAGTGGCATTTTGGAGTATTCTCGTATAGTATAAAAGTGTTTGGAAATGATACTTGATAAAAAAATTTCTATGCGTTGATGTTGCTAAGTGATAAAGTACGATTATATATATTGTTTAATATTGTTAAAGTACGATCAAGTGTAGTTCAAATGATGACTTAAAAGTAACGCAAGAGAGAGGTTGAGATTACTTTTTGTCCTTAAGCGATAAATTAAGCGTTTAAGCATTGAATTTTGGCAATTGTACATGGGATTCTCGAATTGATGAAACCATTATGGAATTGTCATCGGTCAAGAAGAGACGGTGTGATCGCTTAAACACCGGTGAAGTACTGTATTTAATGTTTTTGGAACTTGATGATAGAACAAGTGCATCGTTCAAATGTTATGCGCAAGTGATACGCACTCAAGCATTGAAAAATTGTTTGAGCACAAAACCAGTTTTACTTACTGAATTTATATCACTTAAGCAATATAAGGTCACTTAAGCCAGAAAGTGTTCTTCCACTTTAGGAAGTGAGATCGCTCAAGCGAAAGAGCTTGATCAAGTGCTACATAGTTAGTGGTGATGATAATGTTAGTAATGAATATGATGTTATTTATTTATTTATATGGTTGATATGTTGAGATGTATGAGTGTTATGTTTATTAATGATGATTTATGGTAAATTTTATGTGATATTTGTATGGTATATTGTCTTTCATGGATGTGGTCCTTTGATAAATGTTAATTTTCAGTAGTTATTCAATTGCATATATGGGTGATTTAATCCTTCAATTGTCAATAATAAGCAATTATTATTATGATATTGTCCTTGAATTAATTGAATTATGTATCACCATCTTTAGATTGGTACTAGGAGAATTTTAGAGGATTCTGCAAAGAATCAGAGAAGAAGCTGAAGAGAAAAGACATGCTCAAGCCAGGAAGAAAGCTTACACAAGAAGAAGAGGAGAACAATTAGTGACAGAGTGCTTAAGCGCAAAATGTTGATCAAGCTAGAACTCACTAAAGGCCTGCTGACACATTACCCTAATTTGAGTCAGAGGTATAAAAGGAGAAAGAATCTTCTTAGAGAAGAGAGCTAGCGGCTACAGTAATCGAAAGAAGCAATTTTTCTTTGTATGCGTGGCTACCATGAATAGCTAAGTTCATCTTATTTTGGGATTGAATGTGATTTTCTCATACTTAATGTATTCTTACTGTTTATGTTGATAATACATGGTTTAATTCAGTGCTTATGTTTTCTTTATGTGTTCAATGCTTGAGTCATTTGTGCAATGATTTCTTAAACCAAAATTTTAGAATTAACTAGGAAGTAATTTTAAGATTTGAAAAACATAGAGAATACTTAATACTGTGCGATAACAGGGATGGATCACACCTTAATGGCTGTGTTGAGCAATTGTTCTTAATGCGGGTTAAAACTCCATGAAAGCTGGGAAAACAGTATCATGCAAGATAACCTACGAATTTAAATGCACGAGGAATCGGCTTGAATGATATTTATTTGTGCATAGGCAAGGAATATAATCATGTGTTGTTAATGTTTTCTAGTAACGAATATAAAGAGTAGAGTTAATGAGTTCAATCCCAAGATAGTTCCCTATAACTGCATCAAACCCTGTTTACTGTATCGTTGTTACAAACCTAGAATTTTCTCTGCATTTTGTTCTACATTATGTTCTGCATCAAATTCCCAAATGCTAGCTAAAGCTCAACTGATAACATTCCCTGTGGATTTGACACTCGTACTTATTTTATATATATTACTTTTGACTTGGTACACTTGCCAAAATAGGTCAACATCCTTTATGTGTGTTTTGCTGTTGATTTCTTCGACAAGTGTACCGAGTCAAAAGTAGTATAATGTTTTGAAGTACGAGTGTCGAACCCTAAAAGTAGTATAATGTTTTGAAGTACGAGTGTCGAACCCACAAGGAATAGTTTTGATTAAAATTTTAGATTACAACATTTACTAAGTATACATACATGAATAATGATTTTGTTCAAACAGATGGAAAATACAAAAAAGGCTTTGCATATGAAGTTAAAGACTAGCACAATAAGTATTCTTAGAAAATTTAGTTAATGAGATTGGGATTGAACTTCATCTATCTCACTCATTTATATTATGGTTTGATAAGAACATATAATACTCAGAACTACTTGGAATTGATACACATATAAAACCATTCATATTGATTCCTCAAGCATGAAATTCATAAGAAAAATTCCTAAACATTGATTCCTCAGATATCTAACAAATCACCCAGCATTAAGAGTCTATTGATAAAATAGAATCTAGCAATAAGCACAAGATGAAAATAATAATAATAAGTAGAAACATAATATTATACATAAATATCATCAAAATACATCTGAGTTTGAATAAATTACATTCAATCTCAAGAAGAAGAGTTAGCCCATGATAGTCATTACAAACCAAAAGATTGGATATTGCAAAAGAGACATTGCAAAAGAGACTATCTTTTCTATGACTTTTTTCACTTTTTCATTTCACCGCCTTCCGTTCTTTTTAAGAAAGAAGAAAATTCCCTTTTTAAACTATGTTCGTCATTTGGTTTAGTGACTTCTCACTTTAGCCAACCAATTTTCACTCAGGCTAAAGGAGTACTTATCCCAATAAAATTTTTCTTGCTTAAGCAAGTCATGTCTCGCTTAAGCAAGCCCTTTACTGAAAATCACCCAATCTCTAGACAATTCTCACCTGAGCGAGTCATTCTTGCCTAAACAAGATATTCTGCCTCTGGATGAATCTCGCTCAAGCGAGCTATTCTCGCTTGAGTGAGTCTTGGGTTGAGAAATTCTTGAATTCAACTCTCTATTTTAGTGTTTGTAATTGTTTTCTTCAAGCATCGTCCAATCTTTCATTTTCTTCATTCTTAATAACCTGAAATTTACATAAAGATTGGGATTAAATGGTTTGTTCATCTCAAAACTCAAGAACCTAAATTTAGATCCAAAAATTCTCATAGTAGGGATAATTGTTATTTCAAAAAAACAATTAAAATCAAAAGTAATCAATTTTTCTTATGTAAAATATACTCACAATTGCACTCATCATTTACTCTTTGTAAGTGTGTTTCCTTTTGTGGATGTGTAGTGAGAATACCTGAGATGATATTATGGTCCTAAGGGTCGTATTATCAAGGATATAACTTATTAAAGAAAGGAAATATTATATGCTTCAATGATTATATGATCACAAATTAAGGTATTAAATGGTGAGAAGTTGGAGAAATTTTGTGTATTAGGTTGTTACAAAGTAGGTGCATGAACTACTCTGTCATACAAACCTTAATATAGATTTTTAATATGTTTATAATGAGTCAAAATTAGTTGTTTGTGATACATATTTAATACGAGCATCTAAAAGGTGTTGAGGGTGATAAATTATATTTTTACATTCAAATCCAAGAAAAAATAACATTATTGAAGGAAAATATTCGTCCATACAAAATCCATTGGTCATCTTTTTTTTGTTGAACAACCAATGAACAAAATGTTGTCGATAAATATTACTGATGGACATCATAACTTGCTGTCGAGATTTTTTTTTACCTTTATTGACGTAAATTTTTATTAATAAGTACTGACAAATGTATGCACAGGTAATTACTAGCAGATTTATGCGACAACTACTTCATATACCTTATTAATATGATATTTTGTAGGTAATTATGACAAACATAGAAAATCCATTATAATATGTTTTCCATTAATTCAAATCCCTTTTTTAGTGTTTGTAATTGTTTCTTTCATGCATCTTCTATTTTTTTCATTTTCTTTATTCTTAATAATCTAAAATTTAAAAAAAAAGTTGGGATTAAATGGTTTCATTTATCTCAAAACTTAAGAACCTAAATTTAGATCCAAAAATTCTCATAATAGGGGTAATTGTTATTTCAAACAACAATTAAAATAAAAAATAATCAAATTTTTTCATGTAAAATATACTCACAATTGACACTTATCATTTACTCTTTGTAAGTGTGTTTCCTTTTGTGGGTGTGTAGTGAGAACGCCTGAGATGATATTATGGTCCTAAGGATAGTATTATCAAGGATATAACTTATTAAAGAAAAGAAATATGCTTCAATGACTATCTGATCATGTAAATTAAGGTATTAGATAGTGAGAAACTAAAAGGTATTAAGCGTGATAAATTACTTTTTTATATTCAAATGCGCTCATTACAAGATAAGAAAAAAAAAACAACATTATTGAAGGAAAATATTCGTCAAATAACAAAATCCATCGATATGATATTTTGTAAGTGATTAAGACAATCATTCTTACAAGAAAGTTACCAATAGAAAGTCCATCAATAATGTGTTTTCCATTAATCCAAAGTACCCAATCCCAACTTCTTGCATATTACATTCATAAATCAAAAAGCACACATTACCACTTAGAAATCCTACAAAATTTTATGCTTATATCACATATATCGACATATATTGAATTATTTTAAATTTTTAATCCATCATTATATCATATACTAATTAGAAAACCTACAAAATCTTTATGATTATACCATATATTTGGAGAGCCAATAGAGCATAAATTTGGAGAATCCCTCACCGGTTCCTATGCACAACCCAAATTACATATGTGGATTACATAGACCGAAATCCGTACATCTATTTAACATCCCAACTATTCTATAATCGTGAAGCATTTAATCGAATACCTAATGTACGAAACTAATGCAATCGCGTGAGCAACATTTTTTGTTTGACTTGATTCTAATTCGGGAATTCAATCAAAACATTCCAATCTGACTGTATTGTTTCAATTACAGTATTAATCCAACTATTAAATCTAATAATCAAATTAAAACAACAAGAGCATGTAATTTGTGAAAAGAAATACAAAACATGAGCCTCCAAACACCGGATTGAACAAAGAGGTTAGTCACCCATCATCATGGTTGGCATCCCAAATTGAAGTATAAAGAACACAAATTGAGAGAAGAATAAAATGCAAAGATGAAGAACAAGAACAAAAGAAAGATGAACAAACAAATTGTATTCGTCTAATGCGCAACTGCCGTCAAAGTCTCATAAAATGTATATCTTCCCTTTACAATCTGTCCTACAAAAGAAACACTCTAATTCTAATTCCTTTGCACGAACTAAGGCTCATACCCATTCTATGTTATCCTAATTTGATCCAACATTAATGATTTTCGTTTAAAATGTTGTTCATATTTAATATGTCAACTTCAAGACTGATTTTGTCCACTTTTTCGTCTAAATTTGGTCTTGGACGCTCAAATATTGTTGGTAGATCTTTGAGTTATCTGCAAAATGATATAAAAAAAAATCAAAGGATGGTAGCAAAAGTTAAGGACAAAATACAAAACATACTCTAAGCTTTTGAAAAAATTTCAAAAATTACATTAAATTAAATCAAACTTTTAATTAAAGCTCAATTAGTCCATATACAAAAAATGACCCAAAATCTATTAATTACCCATAATTTTTGTTATAATTATGTAACAGAAAAGTGATTAAAATAAATAAATATCAATGACCAAGTCATCTTTCCATCCAGATAATCTATTCTAGGGTATTATCAAAACTTAACTTCCTTTACCTGTTTCACTTCCTTAAATCATATTTAAAAGGCTAAACTCGTAAATAAAAGACTTTGATAAATGATCATAACATACTCTTATGATCCTAGACTAACAGAGATCCATTATTGTTCTAGATGTACCATATGTAAACCCTAATCTCCAAGCATACAAAACTTCTCAAAACAAATCTGAGAAAGGAAACAAAGAGAAACTCAATTTGATTGAACAAATTTGCTCAGTTCTCCACCAAAATTTCTAAAGCAGACTCTGATCTAGGAAGGGATTAACAAGTCGTTTTAGAAATTTAGAGAAAAAACATAAAGAGAAAGTATTTTAGAGAAATGAGAGTTTTTTCGAAGTTCTAATAGTTAATTTTTTTCCTAAAATAATAAAATATTTATACTCTATTTTAATTATAGTACTTATAAAAAATATAAAATAACGCAAGAAGGAAGGTTGAATTGCCTTTACAAAATTTTCACAGTTTTTGCTTGTATTGTCTAAATATACTAAGTCAAACAATATGTAAAACAATATGTAGATAAATATAATATAATATATTAAATGATTTCACAAATTTAGGTTTACTTTTACCTTTTTTTAGTTAGATAAACAGTTATAACATGTGATGTAAAACATCAAATAAAAAAAATACTGTACTTTTACCACTTTTTTTAATATATTTGAGACTTGCGATTTTGAAAAATACAAATAAATAAATAGCATATACATGCATATAAATGTTTTTTTTTTAAAATGTAATTCCTACACATGCATGTAAACTCATGGACACATTTTATTTTAATTTTAGTTTAAATATATGTTTTTAAATGTTTACCATCAATCATGTGATACCACAATTAATTATGGTATGTTTTTTATTTTTAATTATAATAATAATAATACATTATTAAAATTAAAAAATATCTGATAATTAAATTAAAATTATTAATATTAGATAAAAATATATTTTTTTCATTTATTTTAATCAAATAACCTCTCCTTCCAATTGTTTCTTACCTCTTTTTATTATTTTCCTTTTTGTTTTTGTTTTTACTTCTTTGTCAATTGGACATTAATTTAAGTATATATTAAATTAAATTAAGATATATTACAAGTACAATTAATTTCATTTATTGGGATATTAAACAAAAATTTCCTTTTAAAAATCTTAAGCTTTTTTTTTAAATTATTAATTAATATTTTCTATTAAATAAAACCTTCATGTACAAATTTAAATTATCCAAAACATAGTACCAAACCAATACAATTAGTAGAAAACTAGTCTATGTCAAATTTTAGAGATTATAAATAATCATAATATCATACCACTACAACATTAAAAGTTTTAAGGAGCCCATCTATATTTAAATTGTATTAAATTTAACACAATGTACTGAAATGTTGAGTGCACATTCTAACTATATAAAACCAAATAAAGAGAAATTTTATTTGTTCTCATGGCACACCAATGTGTCTTAAAACTTTTTCTTAACTAATAATGTAGATCAAAGAATATTTCTTCAAAGCTGCTAATGAAAAAAAAAAACTTATCCAAGTTATTATTTTCTCCTTTTAAGTCAATTATATTTGTTGTGCTTGGACATGTATTCTTCTTTTTAAAAAACAAACAATTTGTTCTAAAAATTTTAATAAACTATTATGATGATATTAGTTATTATTTTCAATAATAAATAATCTATTTTAATATTATAAAATATTCAAGTTTAATATATATATATATATATATATGATTTATTACATAATCAAATATACATAATACAAAATAAAAAAAAGTGCACATATGTGTACATAAAGTCTGTATTACAAATTGTGTTATTGAAAAAAAATAAAGTGGAAATTTTGGAGAGAAAAAAAGAAGAATAAGCTACAGATAGTTTTGAAAAGAGAAGGCAAAGAGAATTAGAATAAAAAAAAATGTGAAAAAAAATTGAACCAAACCTATATATCTTACAATAAATAATTGAATTTTTTTAATATTAAAGTGAGTATAAGCAGGTTGAGGTTTTTTAGATAAGATTTTATATTGGAGATTAATAACTATTGAATTTGATAAATAACTCATGTCTTTAATATAATTAAAAACTTATTTATTATTGCTCTACAGTTATCTTCTGGAGTATCATGACTTTTATTCAACTTAATTTATGATTCTAGAGTGAAATAAACTCATGTTTCATATTACAATAAAATATTTATTTTATATGAAGATATATTTAATATTTATATTAAATGTTATTAATGATTATACTACTTAAGGTAAATTTTTTCATTTACTTTAAACACATCCATTCACATCATAAAAATTTAATACACTTCCAATATAATCATAATTTATCATTTGTTATAAAATGGTTGCTTTTCCCACAATTATTTTAAAAGTCATAATATGAAATTATATTTTTTATATTTCTACTTTTTAAATATATATATTGAAAAATATAAGAAAAAAAATTCTTCACCTAAAGAGATTTGATGGTTTACTCTGCACCAACCTTTACCAGTGAATGTATTATGTTTAAACTTAATTCTAATTACAAATTAATAAAACTAAAATTTCACCTTACTATATGTATTGTAAACTGGAAAATCACCTAATAAAAATTGAGGTAATGTATTATGTTTAAACTTAATTCTTATTACAAATTAATACAACTAAAAAGGAAATTCACCTAATAAAAATTAAGGTAATTCTAATTCAAAATAAATTTCAAACATATTTTAAATTTAAGAGTCTTTTTTTATGTACCATTCACCTTTGGATTGAATGAATCTCAATCTAAATTAAAATAAAACCAAACCAATTTAAGCAAGGCACTATTAATGTGCATCTCTTCCTCTTTCTATGAAATTTAAAATTTCAATGATACACCCAAAGTCATTATAGTAACATTCACAAATTAAAAACACCAATAAGATTTTTTTTCACTTCTGCTTATTAGTTGAACAAATTCACACTCACAATCTCATTAGCTTGCACAATTTTATTTTTGTATCTTCTTTAGAAAACCACACTTGCACTCTCAAATTCACAAGATTGACAATTTTGTTTTTTATCTCTTTTATTTTGATTTCTTCTCTTTCTTTTTCTTTTGTTTGTTGGATCGTGTCTCATTTTGTATGCATTTATATTTATTTTACAAAATAAAATGTAGAAATACCTTACGTAATGACTTTAGGCCTTCTGTAGTGATTTATGGTTGATTAAGATTTCTTCTCACAAAAAGTTCACTATATAAAACTGGTAAAAGAAAAATACTCAAAGTAGTAAAATAAAGTTGGCTTGGGAGTATGCAATGTAAATTCTGTAAAAGAAATCAATGTAAATTTTGTCAAGTAATTTCAAAGTGTTGATTTTGTAAAGTTAATTAGTTAGATAAAATATTAACAAGTGGATTGATTTTAATTATAATATTTGATGCCATTTCAATAAGGAGGTGAATACTTTAGTTTGTGTTTGTAAATGTATTTGTAAATTTTCAACTTTAAATTGTATCTCTTCTAGACATTAAATATTTTTACATAGATTAAATATTGTTAGTCATTTATATTGTATCCTATACATTTGTTCATGTTTTTAATGATTGTTGTTCACCTAATGAGTAAAATAAAAAGAATTAAAATATTTTTTAAATACTTTCTTTATTAATAAAAAATATGTTATATATATATATATTAAAAAATAAAATCTATTATCCATAACACAATTTTATAATATACAATTATGTGAGTTATTTATGGTCATCCTTATAATCTTAATTTTAAGTAACTTAACTCCATTTCATCTTAAAATATTTCCTTTTTTAAGTCAAATATCATTCCTAAAGATTGAATAACTTTTTTTCATCTTATTTACTTCTTTAGACAAACTTTCTTTGTTTTTTTTAGTTTCAGGTACACAACACAAATTCTTTCTAAAATACATTCTATTTTTTCTTAAATAGAAATTTGTTTCATGAAAGATAATCTGAATGCAATAGAATAACAACAGTTCCATAAATAAGAAAGACATGAACAAAGAAAAACACTTCTTGTAGTTTTTCATGTGTCTTATTTTTTTCTTTTCCTTTTCCTACAAATCCTCCACATCGTGAGCTCTTCAGATGTCTAAATCTGACCCGTTCATTTCTCCACTCTCTGTTCAACATTTGCTTCACCCAAGAGGCCACCTTGGGAGTTTCATCCTAATGATCACGTTTCAAAACTCACTTTCCGCGAATGGCCAATCACATGTCGCCACGTCATCATGGTGATCTTCAGACAGCACCACATCCTGTTCTCACCAACACCAGATCATTTATGAACCAAATAAAGACATAGATACAGAAAATTGGCCATCTCTTTCTCTCTCTAAAACCAAAACTGTAAGGAGCTTCATTGGGGAAGTTTCATGGACTGACTGGAGCTCAGTTGAATCTGCAAATCCCATTTCAGGTTTGCTTCAGTTTTCACCTTTGTGGCTAAAAAATTCAATTTTGTTGTCCAGTCTAGGGGTTCTTACCCTGGATTTGATTTTTCTAACCATTTTGAAGCCCTAGGATCTGATTTGAATTAGAAAATAAAGTTTGTATTTTTGTTTATCTGTTGCCCTTTTCATGTCTTTTCTTCCTTCAGGGTGGTCGTTTTGCATGTGTTTTTTATCGTTAGTTTTGTGTTAGATTTTTATTTTTCAAAATCTGAATGATAGCAGCTAGAAAGTTTTATGGTTCTATTTGTTTTTGTCCTGGCTACTGACTCCAAATTTTATTGCATTTTGTTACAGGAACTGTGTTATTTTTCTGTGTTATCTCCAAGGATTGCATCTTTGATCTATTGTAGTGTGATCTTTTGTACTTATTTGTGTTATTCTAGCATTTCATTTATTGTTCTGTACACTGAGATTGTTGGGTGCTAAACATTTGGGGAAGGTTGCTTGACGAGAGATTGTTTGTACTGCTTTAAATTTGTGGCAATGGAACACCATTTTAGTCAAGACGCACCACCTGCATCTGGGTCCTTTGATAAGACTAGGGTTTTGAACGTGAAGCCATTAAGAACACTTGTTCCTGTGTTCCCTTCACTATCTAATCCTGCTTCATCTTCAACTCCACAAGGGGGTGCCCCATTTGTCTGTGTTTCACCTTCTGGTCCTTTCCCTTCTGGGGTTGCACCGTTCTATCCATTCTTCATCTCCCCTGAATCCCAGAGGCTCTCTGAGCAGAATGCACAAACGCCCACTGGTCAACGAACGCCTGCTGCTCCTGCCGCTCCCGCCGCTCCTGCAGCTCCTGCTGCTCCGATTTCTACTGCAGTTCCAATTAATTCATTTAGGACGCCAACTGGAGCTACAAATGGTGATGTGGGCACATTGCGAAGGAATACTCGAAGTCGGGGACTGGTCACAGAGGAAGATGGCTACAGTAATGTTGTGATAGAGGAAGTTGATGCAGATGCAAGAACTGGGAGTGGAAGGTCAAGGCGCAAGGTGCAGAAGAAGATAAAGGGACCGGAGAGTGTTGTTTCTGGGGATCTCGATGCAGATGCAGTGGCTGCTGATATTCTCAAGTCATTTAACCCATTGGTTTTTGATGTACTAAATCAACAGGAAGGTAGCAGGGACTCAGTTGCCTATACACTCATGATATATGAAGTAATGCGAAGAAAGCTTGGACAAATTGAGGATTCAAATAGGGCCGCTAACGCTGGAGCAAAACGACCTGATTTGAAGACAGGTTCAATTATGATGAATAAAGGGATTCGGACCAACAGCAAGAAACATATTGGACCTGTGTCTGGTATTGAGATTGGGGATATTTTCTTTTTCAGATTTGAATTGTGCTTGGTGGGTTTACATGCACCTTCTATGGCTGGAATTGATTACATCGGTGGGAAAACCAGTCAAGAGGAAGAGCCCTTAGCTGTAAGTATTGTCTCATCTGGAGGGTATGAAGATAATGTGGAGGATGGGGATGTCCTGATATACAGTGGCCAAGGTGGGGTTAGCCGTGAAAAGGGAGCAAGTGATCAAAAGCTTGAAAGGGGTAATCTTGCTTTGGACAATAGTGCCCGTAGAGGTAACGAAGTGAGGGTAATTAGGGGTTTGAAGGATTTGCATCATCCAACTGGGAAGGTATATGTCTATGATGGCATTTACAAGGTTCAAGATTCCTGGGTGGACAAATCAAAATCTGGTTTCAATGTATTCAAGTATAAATTAGGCAGGTTGCCTGGACAGCCTCCAGCATATATGATTTGGAAATCCATTCAACAATGGACTGATAAATCTGCTTCAAGAGCTGGGGTTATATTGCCTGATCTTACTTCTGGGGCTGAAAAAGTACCTGTTTGTCTTGTGAATGATGTTGATGCCGAGAAGGGCCCTGCATATTTCACTTACCTCTCAAATCTTAAAAATTTTAGGCCAACTACTCCATTGGAATCCTCTACTGGATGCTCTTGTGTTGGTGGATGCCAACCTAACAATTATAACTGTCCTTGTGTTCAAAAAAATGGTGGCTTTCTACCATATTCTTCAGCTTCATTAATTGCAGACCTAAAATCTGTTATATATGAGTGTGGTCCTTCTTGTCAATGTCCTCCTAATTGCCGAAACCGTGTTTCTCAAGGTGGCTTGAAGTTTCGTTTGGAGGTTCATAAAACCAAGAATAAAGGATGGGCTCTTAGATCATGGGATGCTATTCGAGCAGGATCTTTCATATGTGAGTATGCAGGGGAAGTCATAGACAGTGCCAGAGTGGACGAGGAGCTTGGTGGTGACAATCTTGACGATTACATTTTTGATTCTACTCGGATTTATCAGCAACTGGAAGTTTTTCCTGGTAACACTGAAGCTCCAAAAATCCCATCCCCTTTATATATCTCAGCAATAAATGAAGGGAATGTTGCTCGGTTTATGAATCACAGCTGCTCTCCAAATGTATTATGGCGTCCAGTCATACATGAAAATAAGAATGTGTCAGATCTCCACATTGCTTTCTATGCAATTAGACATATCCCTCCTATGATGGAGTTGACATATGATTATGGGACGGTTCTTCCTCTCAAAGCTGGTCATAGGAAAAAGAAATGCTTATGTGGATCTGTGAAATGCAGGGGTTACTTTTGTTAATCATTTGTCTGATGAATTTTGGGTGAGGATGCCTCTGATTGAATATACTTAAGGACAAGGTTAGTCTACAATTTTCCAAATCACTTTGTTATAAACTAAATAATTTTTCTTCTTACTTTATCCATCCCTTTATCTCTATCTCGCACCTTTTGGGATCAGTGATCAAGCTTTGGTATTGGTGATTTATTAATTTATGACATCACGAAGTTTGTGACCTCTAGTTTTCTAATTTATAATCCCTGTTTTTTCACTATTGAAATGAAAGACTAGATTTATGAAATTTTGAGATAAATACACGGTTCATTCTAAAAGGGTTAAATAAGTTTTTGGTACTTTCAAAACTGGTCTATATTGAGATTGGTACGTCTAATTTTTTTTAGTGTTTTTGATACCCAACATTTAATAAATATGCAAAGGTCTTAGCAGGAACTTTATTACTCCTGAATTAACTGTTTTGACATGTAATCATCTATCTAGTAAGACATTTGAAGGAATGTTGGCATGTGACGTTAATTTAAAAGTAACAGAATAAATATCAGGACCAAACTCATTTATTGAAGAGTATGAAAATCACTGAAAGTTCTTTGGAGGTACCAAAAACTTAGTTACCCTTTTTAAAATATTTTGCTGTTGCAAGCAAGACTATGCTTGTGCAGTTTTGTTTATTAAATTAATTATATTGTTATTCTCATCTTTTACTATCACTGAAATATCTTTTCCTTCTTTATTGTGTCATCCCTGAATCCTGATGCCACTTGATTATTTTTAATAAAAAAATGGTGTAGATTTTTTCCCTACCAAAACATACAGAGAACTATAGTAAAGGATTTCATAAAATGTTAATAATATACTTTCAAAGGATGATTTTTTTAGAAAGGATCCTTTTCCAGTTCCAGATTGCTGAATCCAGGTGTAGAAGTTGTGATACAATGTTCATGAATTAATTGTTCCTTAAGCAAAAGTTGTTGAAACATGCATGAATGTTTTTATGACCAACATGTATACTTGAAATCCTATATTTTACCCAACCTTGACAATGATGAATCAATTATTACTTATTGGTGTGTATTGATTGAGTAAAATGTATTTGTTTTCTAATGTAAAAGGTGTTTCTTACATTCTTAACCAATATTTAACTTGTCCTTTTCAGGTGTATAATTTCTGTCTTTGTGGCATAGAAATAGCATAAATGTAGAACTTGATTTTTGCCATTGCTACTTGTTTCTCAGCTCTAGTTGTAAAGCCAGATAGCAGGATGGAACTATGTAGAAAGATGTTTAGCAGACAAACTTTTCTTTTTGGCAAACCTAGTAAATTGGCACATGAAAAATCAAGTTGTCTATTTACTGATGTGGGTAAGTTAAGTTGTAAAAGTTAACTGTAAGACACATTTTGTGTAGATTCTTTTGCTGCTGTTAGATACATTTTCTTTTCTCTTCTTGGGATGGATTTTGACTAGTGCTGTTAGTAATCCACATATTGAACTAGATCTGTAGAATTGGATATTTAAGTTTGTTAACATCATTTCCAAAAGTCATCCTAATTTTCTATTCTTTTGCATTTATTGCAAATGGATGATCCAATCCTACAAGTAATCGTTGGTTTAAACTTACTAGTATAGCCCTTGTTAGAAAGTTCTGAAAATGTACTCTTTTTGATGTTGTGAATGAAACTACAGAAAAAGGACATTTGAATAGTTAGTAGAAATCTATATTTAAAAAGAATTTTAAAGGGGCATGCATCTTATTTTGAGATGTTATATTACTTTTTGGTGAGTTTGATTGTGTCACGAGATAAAAGATCTCATCTAATTAAAGTAAATTTTTGTTGTTCTCAATTTAATTTTTGTTATGAGGATATAATTTTTTTTTTCTTGAGTTCTTTGGCAAGAATCCTTTCTCTGTATTATAAAAGAAAGATATCGTGACAATATCCTACAAATCAAGTAATTTTTCCTTTGTTTGGTGGGAATATGAAGTTTGGAAAATATGTTTTCTTATTTGATTTAATTTTAAAAAAATAATGTTTCTGGGAATGATATTTGTTCAAGTCCATAAAATCATTTATGCATATTGAGGTGGAACTATACTGATTTGTTTCCATTTCTAGTTAAAATGAAAATTTTACTGCATAAAAAGTATTCTTATTTTTATTAAATTTTTTATTGATATTAAGAATGAATTTTTAGTAAAAGTAACATATCGATCTTTAATTTTTAAGAAACAATATTAGTAGTTTTAGGCATATTGTGTAGCATTTAAAAATATTTTGATTAATTTTTAAAATCGTAATTTTGAGAATCGTAGAGAAATCACGATTTTCTTGCATGAATTTTTTTTTTTTCCGTTATAAAGAGAATGTTCTTAAGGAATGTTCGAAATAGGAATATCTTTGTTATCCTTTCTTTTTCTCTTCACTTGTTGCTATTATTTTAGAAAGAAAAAGAGTCATTTCATTTTATTCCAAAAAATTGCATAAAATTTCCATTATTTTGAGCATTCTTTGAGTTTGATGTTCATAAAAACTATTTTAGTATATGATATTTAAGTCTGTTTACAATTTAAATTCTCTTAATAATGATTTAAGGGCTTAAGTTGAAATATTGAAACTATTTCGTCAAAACTTTCAAAATGACTTATGATAATTTATAATTATTAGTATTTGAAGCTTATCTTGTTTATTTATTTTTGAAAAACATGTAATTATAAGAAAGACTTAAATTCGGGGCATTCCCACCACATTGACTGTTTCTTACTGCACCTGCATAGCATCTTCCTCCACCTTCATAGTAAATATGAAAATAACATTTTGCCTTTTATAAATTTATTTTAAATCAATTATACCTCTCATCCTATTTATAATTACAGATTTTACAATATATAAGTATTGAATTTTTTCAATCATTTACCGATTACAAATCCGTATGTGATTTTTAACTTACGGATTATATAATTCGTAAATCATTTTTAAATTATGGATTATATAATCCGTAAGTTAAAAAAGTGACATACGAATTACATAATTCGTAAGTTATTTTTAACTTACAAATTATACGGATTGGACAATCTTTAAGTTATTTGATTGAAAAAATGTTTACAGATTTTATAATCTGTAAATTACAAATTTTTACAAAATATATAATTTGTAAATTATCAACACTTTAGATATTATAATTCGTAATATTTTTTTATATACCTCTATTATTACAGATTGTATAATTTATAAATTTTTATATTTTTTAAATTAGTTACGGATTATACAATAAGCCATATTTAAACTTACAGCCTCGGAAATCTATAAGTATATAACTTTTACAAATTCTACAGTCCATAAAAAAAAATTGAATTGCACATACCTCGACAACAAAACCAAGGCCCCGCCGTTCTCTCACTTCCTCAACCCAAAATGGCCTCAATGACCACCACTGCAACAACAACGACGGGTTCTTCTACTGTTGCTTTCGATTGCGCCGTAACCTTCCACCTCCGTTTTCAAATCTTCGTTCCTCTTGAAAATCTTATTTTTCTAACATCAAGGACTTTTTTTTTTTCTTCTTTATTATGTCTAAAGTTGGAATATTAAAAGTTAAGGAGGTACAGAAAGATGTTATGGAGGTGCAGGAAGCACTCGTACAAATTAAGGCTGGTTTAGTTTTTTTTTCTTAAATGTAAGTGAGTCAAATTCTTTTATATTAAAGATTCTTTTTTTAAAAAAAAATACACATTTTTAAAAAAAAATACACATTTTTAAAAAAAATATATGTTTACTGAACTTCAAAGAAAAGTAAGAAGAAAAATGAAAATTAATTTTATTATAAATTAAAATTAACTTATAAGTTAATTAGATTTTTTATATAATTTTTAATTTTGTTAACTTATGCCTAAATTAATTTTATCTATAAGAAAATTTATGAACAAATTTATTTAAACCGATACCAAATAACCACAGCAAAAAAAAAGAGCCAGTTCAAGTACTTTTGTATAACTTATACCAATTTTTTTCTCATGGCTTTGTATCAAATTGAACAATTATTTATTGAATTGGGTAATTTAATGATCCAAGTTGATCCAATTTAACTCAACTAAAACCTCTAGAAAATGATCATTATACTCTTGATGAAAAAAAATAAAAATAAATAAACGTTACAACTCGTTATCTTTCTGTATTTCGGATTGAAATTAAAAAGTTATGTTTTAGATTGTATTCTAAATTTAGAGTTTAAAATTATTCTGAATTATACAATATGAAATACAAAATAAAAATTATATTATCAACTGTACAATCTAAAATATATTTTTGTATTTTAAATTATATAATTTGAAAAAGATATTTTCAATATTTTGAATAAATATAGAAGTTCTGAGAATGCATCTAAATTTCATTTTTGATTGGGTCAAATTTGATCCAACCTAAACTAATTAATTTTTACATGAATTTGAATGATAAGTTTTAGTATGAATAACTAAATATCTATTCTTATATTTTTATTATACACAAATTGTATTATGTTTTTTTTTTATGTCTCAAATTAATTTAAACAAGTTTGTTATGATTTACTTAAAGTCTTAAATTATTTTTTTTCAAAGATTATTATTTTTTAATTAAATTGATACTTAAAAGTTATAGTTTTTTACATAAAAAAAACTTTTTAAAATCTTGACTTAATTAATCTAACATAATCCAACCTTGTATAAGAGTGAGTTGAATTGGATTTTTTTAACATGAAAAAACTATACAAATGTAACCCAACTTGATATTATTTTAGTAGATTGGGTAATAAATTTGTTCAAATCTACCCAAACCGTCACTGCCACTTAACATGTATTTCATGGGATTTTTTTTTCTTTCTCTTTTGGTTTTTGTGATTCCATTTCATTTTTTACTTGTAAAATAAGTGTGTTTCAATTTGATTTCTACATAGGTTAATAGTACCTGGCAGAAACTTCTTGCACCCGATCATCTTTTACCTGCACCCATCGATTTTTGAAAATGCCAATTCTATCCTTATTATTTTTATTTGAAAGAAAGAGGAGCAATGACAATAGATGTTGGTGGTGGAGCGTTCTGCCGTGGTTGACAATGTGGTATAGGTGGTAGTGGTGTTGAGAGGAAAAAGAAGGTGGTTTGGGATAAGTTTTGTTTTTTTTTTTTTTTTTTTTGTTTTTTT
>Ga0209489_102578_pt1 | contig 36576 bp, 12 predicted proteins | sample SiratrowhiteBW_FD_187527 | JGI IMG/M metagenome (GOLD analysis project Ga0209489, IMG submission 187527) | Root nodule microbial communities of legume samples collected from California, USA - Siratro white BW (SPAdes) (version 2) | ecosystem: Host-associated > Plants > Roots > Nodule | place... | reverse complement strand
AAGCCATTTCCAATGCTAATGAAACATTGAAACTATCTATATATACATAATTTACATAACCAAAGATGTAGGTTTTTTTTTTTTTTTTTTTTTTTTTTTTTTTTTTTTTTTTTTTTTTTTTTTTTTTTTTTAAGTTTAAGTTTCTTAAATACTTCAGTTTAAAAAGCCCAAAAAACTTGGCTGGTTGAAAGGTGGTACTGAACAAGGGCACCCTAGCTCAAAAGCCTAGAAAAGATGTCGTCAGTAATATCATCATCATCGTCTCGTGTTTTTGATGCCATTAATGAATGTCTGTTCCTGCTTCAATCAGACTCAATTGAAGGTCAAGAGAAAGCTCTCCAAATGCTGGCTTCCATCACCAAGGTCAGTGCCCAAAACAGAACCTCACTGGCTCAAACAGAAGGAGCCATTCAAACAATAGCCACACTCACAAACTCTTCCTCCCCCATCATCCAAACACTTTCTTTATTAACCCTCTTCAACCTATCCCTCAACCCAGATCTCAAGCAATCCCTTGCTGACATGGAAACCATTTACTACCTCAACTCCCTCATCACCAACTCATCATTTTCCCTTGACTCCTCCAAACTGGCCTCCTCCTTGATTTGCAGCTTGGCCATGCATGACAAAAACAAGGCGAAGTTTGGGGTGGCCGGCACCGTTCAGTTGCTAGTGAAAGCCGTTGAAGGGTCTCACGGTTCTGACGCGCACCACCTTCTGAGTTCTCTGGCTGAACTTGTTCATTTTCATGGAAACTGCACTTTGGCGGTGCGAGCCGGGGCAGTGCCAGTGCTGCTTAAGGTGGTGAAGGGTGCTGATAACGAAGACTTGGCAGGAACTTCTCTGGCTGTTCTTAGTCTCCTTGCAAGGTTTGATGAAGGGTTGAATGGTTTGAAGAAAACGGATGAGATAATTAGGGTATTGTTGAATGTGTTGAAGGGTAGGTCTTTGTTTAGCAAGGAGGGTGCAGCTGATATCCTTATTCGTCTTTTTGACGACAGTGAAGAGTGTGTGACTGAGGCTTTGATGTTGCCGGAATTTTCCACCGTCCTGGCTGATCTTTGTGTGAGGGGTTCAGTGAGAGTTCGTGACAAGGCGGATTTGTTGATGAAGAAGATGGCAAAGATGAGCTTCGACTCTGATATGGAAGTATGCTCCCTCCATGGTTAACTTGTCAAATTTTTATTTTGCAATTTATAAGCAGCAATTAAAATTTCTGTCATTGGCATGACAAGTTAAATTGCAGCTGTTTGATTGGAAATAAATTAAGAATATTACAATTTAGTTCCTAAAATTGTAAAAAAAATAATTTTATTTCTCAATATTGATAATAAATAAAATTATTAATACTAAATAACTTCACACGAAGTTATTGGGTCTTCAAGCACTAATAATCCATGTATTATGCTAACTTATCCAAAATATTGTCGGTGCTTTGGGTAGCGCAGTTTGTCCTAAGCCCATGTACGTGTTAGCATTCTGCATATTTTCTCTATTTGCACCAACCTTTTTATTGTTCACACTTTCTAATATTTTTTTGAAATTTTGATGTTACTCACCCTTGTCTTTACACCTCCATCTTAAAAAACTTTCTCCTCCCTTCACACCCCACTCCCTCATATTCAAATTCCCCAACCCTTATATCCCATTCCTAGTTGCTACTCTCCGTCTCCCATTGTCCCTCGACGTAAGTTTTCACACCTCATTTCTTTCTATTTTAGTACAATTTCTTTGATTATTTGTTGCCTTCAATTTGAGAAAAAATAGTATTTTAGTAGGCAAAATTATTTTTCAATGTGTATTCAATTAAGATGTACAACATAATATTTTGTTACTCTGTATGTTGACAACATTCACAACATCAACTAGCTTTTGTTGTGTATTTGGTCAATATAACGATGGACATTATTTTTTATAATTTAGTCATGCATTATTAAAACTACTATTCTTGGATCATAAACACTAAAAAAATGTAAAATAAGGAAATAAAGAAAGTCAAATAAGAAGGAATATAGAAAAAGTGGACATGAAAAGGTGGAAGAGGTGAAGATAAAGGATATGGAGGATGGTGAGGGAGTGGAGAGAAGGGGAGGACAAAAATTTAAGCTTTTTTATTACATATTTAACGAATCAGTCAAATACACAAAAAATTAATATACGATGATACATAAACTTATATAGTAAATTCACAAAGTAACAACAATTGTAAAACAAAACTTTTATTTTAAAAACGTAAAATAAAACATGTAATTAAATCTAAATTTATGAACAATCAAGGAGGATATACTAATATTTCAATTTAACATTTTGCTTGTTTGATTGATTTGGTCTCTTACTTTACATCAATTTATCTCATAACACAGTGATCTTAAACGAAATTTAGACAATTCCAATTTTTAAATAAACTTTTTTTGGGTGGTAGAAGTATAACAATAGTTAGTAATACGATATGAGTAATATATACAAGCATTTCAAAAAAATATCTAATCAAAATAAATACTGTTTTCTAATATAGTGCTGCTTTATCTTTTTTTTTTTCAATAATTCAATTCTAAAATTAAATTGAGAACATTAAAGTTAGAATACTTCCCAAAGCTCAATTTTTTGAAAGATTATTACGATATTCACTTTTCATAAATTTGATGACTGAAGTAAAGAATAAAAATTGACTTCAGATTTTTAAAGTATATAAATAGGCCGTGGATAGGTCAATTAGATTCATTTAATACGTATAGAAATAATATAACTTTTAAACTAAACATAAAATCTCCTCACAGATAATATTAATTTGATAATTAAAAAAATTGAAGTGCGTGATTATTTGTTTGGAACCTTATATCATTGGGCCTCATACTCGGCCGAAAGCATCCGCAACCACTGTCCGCTATTGTATTCGCTTTAAAATTTCAAAAATTTATAATTACCGATTAAAAATTAACTATTTAAAAGTATAATTAATTTACCCACGTGTACGAAAAATTAGGTATTTAATTTTTAATTTAGTTAAGAACTATAAGTTTCCACCTTTTATTTTAAATAAAGTGAATGCGTGTATACATTTAAATATAAATATACTCTTGGAAGAAATAAAAGTTGTCCAACATCCAATATATTCTACAGCAGAGCAGCAACAACCCGTAACAACTTTTTTTGAAGCCTACATCACAGCTTTTTCAACCCTAGCCCACTGAGAAAGAAAATAATATCATAATGTTGTTTTAATTATTAATAATTTAGAGAGCAATAAAATAAAATATATACCTGAAGAAACTTGCGTAAGTGGCATACAGAATATCAACGACGTGATAATAGTTTTAAATCTCTATAGATTCCCGACACACACCATTTCAAAATACTAGCTGGAATTTCTGCTTTCAACTTTTCACAGACACTGCTTCTATTTTTTATTTTATTTTATTTATATACCTATGTTACACCATTAATACCACTAGGTTTAGGTTATTAATTAAAAAATCACAACTTATTTTACTTATTTTGGGCTTCGCGTCACTTCACTTCACTTCTTACAAACCCTCGATAAATAACTTTTTATAGCATAATATTTGTTTCTTTATATTATTTTATTAATATTTTTTATTATCTTTTTATCTGTCTGAGATGAAAAGAAAAATCTAGAAATTCATGTGGCAATGCGTCGTGAAAAAAACAACATACAAATCCCTTTTCCGCGCCCAAACCTACTTTACTTTTAAACAGTCAACCTTGAAAAGAAGATTGTGACGATTTATCGAATGTTTCTGTTTAAGAAAACGACAAAAGTTCATCACACTTTAATGTACTTTAGGTATAATTTGTACCTTTCTTATAATAAATCCATACTTATTTTAATAATTAACATAGACAACTAATGACCATGACAATTAATAAGTAATTTTTCAAAGTAACCACTCTAATTATTTTAACTAAAAGTATTCTGATTTCAAGTAAAAAGTTAAATGCTTAATTCCAATTAATTTATCGTAAAACAAATATAAGTAAACTGAAAGGAATGAATAACGCTGACTTTATTTTAAAATCACCAATAATATGGAATCTGTTTAAGCTAAAAACTGTCAAAAACATAAAAAACTTTACTTGCCTTCTTACAGAATCAGTTTAGTGCAAGAAAGATAACTTTGAATTTTATAATTTTTGTTTTTAGTTATTCAAACTTAGTTCTAAACTGAAACCCAAATTTTACTATTAATTCGTCAATTATCAGAATTAACTTGCCTATTTCACACTTCGTTCAATAATTAACAAAAAATAAATAAAAGCATAATAAATTTTGATTTATATCGATTACTAAATATATTTATTAAAACTAAAAACTGGCTTCAAAAGTGCTGATTATGGACATTATTTATTTTTCATGTTTATATTTTCCTTTTTCAATTTGTAAAATTAATGTTGCGTTACACCTTTATATATTCCCATAAATTATTACGAGTACAAATTATTTTCATTAAATGTTAGGGATGAGATATATTTCTATAAACTGGAAAAATATAAAATTAAATACATAAAGTTCACACAAAATTCGAACACTGCAGAAGCAGCTGATCCAGGTTGTGGCGATTAAGAAAATGAAGATCACACAATCACAGTATAAGATTTCTCCGTCTATGATTATGTATTGTTTATAACTATATGTTTATTCAAGATATAATAATTCTATACAGGTATATTCAAAATCATATATACTGAATTTTAACTTGTATTAAAACTAATAAAATAACAAATATTGAATCATAAAGAATAATAAAATATATTTACACAATCAAAACTAATACGAGTTGCATTGTTACATCTAATACTAATTATAGATAAGCTATAGTTACGTCAAGTGTTTTTTTTTAAGAATCATTTTCTTCGAATAATACATTCAAATTTTGCAACTATAACCAAGATTATTGATTGCTTTTTCATTTTTGTTTCCAATCCAATTTCCTTTACGAAATTTTATTCATTTACCAACATTAAATATACTTGAAATCAATGCATCAAAATTTACCTTTATTATATCTAATATATATTTTTTCTACTTTATTTACAAACTAACAATTCAAAATATGAAAAAAGTTTCAAAATTCAAGAAAATCAATGAAATTCACATCAAGATGGAATAATTTAATAAATGAGTTAGACCATTACCACGAATAGATATAAAAATACTTAGATTATTGACAAATATCAATAACTCAACGTACATTAAATTCAACTTAGACCAGTTTTTTTTTTTTTTTTCTTTTCTAAAAAGCATGTTGTGTATGGACTTTCATAAAAATTCTATCTTTTAATAATTTTTCTTTGTAACATGATATTAACTCATATATATAAACTATTTTTTAAAAAATAAATTCCAACTTTTATATAGACTAATTTTAGTTTATAAAAAATCATTTCATATTTCATTATTATTTCTTCAAGTTAAAGAATTTATGAAAAAAAAAAGTATTCAATATCTTTGAAAAAATTATTCAAACAAATACTAAAAAAAAGTAAAGTATTAGATTATTAAAAAGGTTTTAGAAATGACTTATTTAAAACAACTATAAACAATTATTTTGCATCATATAAATTTATTATAATGTAGTAAAACCATGCATTTATTCCACTTTCTTCATTATTGAGTATGTTAACTTAATTAAGAAAGTTAGATTCATAAGCTTGTTGAAGAATAAACTTATCTTTTGTTTAATAATATCGTTGAAAATTACTGTTCTTAAATAAACAAATTCTTATGTTATATATATATATATGCATATTATATATATATATATATATATATATATATATATATATTATATATATATATATATATATATATATATATATATAATACATATGGACACAACGCATATATTACAAAATAATATAAAAAAATAATTATCAATAAGTCTATTTAGACCAAAATATAATAATTCTTCTAATCTTGTAACGATCTTTTAATAATAATAATAATAATAATAATAATAATAATAATGATAATAATAAAAACTCACAAGCCTCATTAAATTTTTAGAAAGTCAAACTAGATTTTTAAAAGCTAAAATTTAGAATTTTCTTTTTGTAATGAATTCAGATTCAAAACTTACAGAAATCTTACCTACTTGTACTCCTGTAAGCGATGCTAGTGATGCTTTTTAAAGCATACACGTGTAAAGAGTAAATGAATTGTTAAAAAGACTTGAACCATTAACATATTATAACACATATTCGACATCACTAATTAATCTTTACTCACGTATTTTAAGAATTAACTAAAAATATATATTTTAAAACGAAGTAACCTATAAATACATTTTTCAAACTTTTTGTGTATATATTATTCCAAATCTAACCTGACTAATAAAGTAAAAATAATTACAATAATGAAGGAGATTACCATGTAGCAAGATCTATTTTGGAGTTAATCTTTAAAAGGTTAGATTTTAAAAAAAATCTTAGTGTTTTGAAAGAAACATTTGAAACTTATTTTGTAGTTGTCTCGATTTACGATGGCCTTCTGTAAAAGAAAAATCATATTTTTAAATAATTTCATGTTGATAATAAAATTTCATAATTCAGTGAATAATTTTATATATAACATAGTTTTATATTTATGATGTTGATGTTATATATATATATATATATATATATATATATATATATATATATATATATAATATTTTTATATTTATATTATTTATATTATATATATATATATATATATATATATATATATATATATATATATATATATACTTTTATGCAAAATTCATGATAAATAAATACATTATCACTTTTTCATCATCTCGATAGGCATTGTTGAAATGATCTAACATGGAGTGTAACTTTTTTTTACCACTTATTATATCCAAATGGAATATTTACCAATTATGATTAGAATTCAATTATAAATATAGTTTATTTTTATTTTTTTGCCGATTTTTTCTTATCTGCATAACTCAAATTTAAAGATTGCCTTCGAGATATTCAAATTTAATTTCACTTAGACTAAGGTAATGATAATGGAAGTGCATTTTATACTACTTTTGCAGATACTGAAAAAAAAAAACTCTTAAATATTTGGGTGGTGTGTTCCTTTCGATCTATCATATTTTAAATGTATTTCTATGAATAAAAAATAGATTTTAATAAATTTTGAACATAATTTCATATCATAATTTAATTGTCAATCATAACTTTAAAATATAATTTATGTGAAAAAATATTTAAATTTAATATTGTATAAACATTCACATAATTTATCGAATATGACTTAAAATTATATAAAAGTCATTTAGTGCAATATATCAGTTGAAATACTGGTATATTTTAGTTATAGTTCTATTTTATAAATTCTATATGATATAACTAAACATAATATGTCATGGAACGAAATGGATTGACTCGATTTTACCTGATGTATGGTACATAATCTCAGTCAAATTGAATTTAAATAAGCAAGTCTTTTATAGAAATTTCAGAGTAAATAAATAGAAATTAAGTTAAACTCATTCCCATGTTTAAGTATGTGTTAAGTGTGAATGTGACGATGAGTACCAAGAAAGGGGCATTGTGGTCAAGAAACGGTTGTAAGAAAATAAGCATCTGGGGCTTTGTGTTGTGAGTGTGAAGAGTGAAGAGTGAAGAGTGAAGAGAGAAGTAAGAAAACCATAAGAGCTGGGAAAGTGGTGGGAACGAAGAAGCCAACAAGACAAATCAAGGAGAAAAGAAAAAAGCTCTTATGCTTTTTTGGGTTTGTTTCTCACCAGCTAGAGTTGTTTAGGTTTGTGCAAAGAACAAAACTTTGCTCACTTTTTTCCATTTCCTTTTCACCTTTCAATCTTCTTTTTCTTTTAATTTCTTTTTATGTGTAAGATTCTGCTCTATATGTATGTATATATATTATCATATAAACCAGAAATATACCGTCAAGTTCATTCCACCTACTATGAATGACATCATTCCAAAGTAAAGGTTTCAACTTCATTTACTTAATGCTATTTTGCACATCATTTCTTTTGGAAAATTCAAGATGGCAAATGGCTCAAAAAAATGGATTTTATAATAACCAAATATTCTTATTGTTGTCTTAGGCCAAGTGCTTTCCTCGCTTTACTCAATTTCTATGAGAATAGATTCTCCAATCTTATTCTCTTTGTGTATTACAGACTAAAATACTTGCCTTCGCTCCTTCTCTGCATTTTTCTGCTACATTTATTGTGGATTCTAGCTCACAAAAGGTTTAAGACTTTTTTTTAAAAGAAGATTTTTTTGGCTGCATCTGTTTCTATCTCCTTTTCTTAAGTGCCTTCCACTTTCTGTCAATTTTCAACGAGATTTTAGCTAGTGTTGTAAGCAGAGTAGCAGATGCAGATTCATTCATATTTTTATTTTCCATTGCCACCCTCCCATTTGGGTATAAATACAGATTGCTGATGTTGGTGCTCTTCATTGCAGAAGCTCATCTTAAGGCATTGTGGCAGTGACCTGAGCATTTACCTGTTTCAGTAGAAAATATGAGCTACAGCAGCTCCTCAATGACTTCTGGTCAGTTGTGATTCCACATTTCCATTCCATTTTCCTGCACTCTGCATTTATTGATTTACTAGTGAACCTTTCTAGCTACTATATCATCCTAGATTTCTGGCATTTTTCAAATGAACTTTTTTGCTGCCATGTTTCAGGTAGTGGGAGTTCTAGAAGGCCATTTGAGTTTGGGAGGACCCATGTGGTCAGACCTAAAGGGAAACACCAGGCAACTATAGTTTGGCTACATGGCCTTGGTGACAATGGCTCGAGGTATATCGATAACTTGAATGTGCTATACAGTCATATGGTTTAAAGAGGGATGCTATCTTTATTAGAATTGGAATACATCTCGAGATTTATTTAAGTGAAAAGTCTTCTTCTTTATGAGCTGGTTGGCAAATGAAATTAAAAGGTTATATTTTGAAAAATAAAGCTCATTATACTCAGCAATAAACTCACATGTACTTTCTCAATGACCGTCCTTGTCAATTTGCATGCTGGAACAGTTTGGAGTGGGTGATGTCTGGAATTTTAATATTTGTATAGGTTTATTCCTTTTTTCTATTGGCAGACTTAGTTGAGTGGATACCTTCTCTTCATGCTTGAGAATATGCTTTCAATGAAATGGTGGATTTGATTTCTTTTAATATATTTAAGAGAGGGGGTAAGGGAATGCCAATATCTTGTCCTATCTTGCTGAAGTTTGTTTATTAAATAAGTTCCTAAACTCCATACCCTCTTTTGGGAGATTCTTGTCAATTGATTGACACAAAGGTACTAGCCACCAAAAAGGTATTATAAAATTCATTTTACTTCATCTTCTAGCTTGAAAGTTTGTATTAAAGGAAACCTAGACTCTGAGATTTTTATATGCCAAAAAATAGAAAGGGGACCACTTCACTAGCTGTGTTGTTACCAAAACTTAAAGTCATGTAGGTACTAATCACCAAACAAAGATACAAATAGTCCCAATGCTTAAGTAATAAACTCTTGGTCTTCATGAATTTGAAATCAGGTTGATTAGGGCCTGTATTCATATAATGCAAATTATGCCATTTATTAATGTATGGCCCAAAATTAGGTAGGGGTGATGTAATTCTAATGTGTATTTAATCTGCACTAGCATAATTCTTAGCACATAAATAGTCCTAAAATTATTTACTTTACTTGTTTGTATAGCTAGTTGACAAGTTCCAGATTAGCCTATGATGAATAAACTGGACTTTTATTTTGTTTTGCAGCTGGTCCCAACTCTTGGAATCTCTTCCTCTTCCAAATGTAAGAATAAGCATACTTTGGAATTTTTCAGTAGTTACTGTACATCTGAGGTTGCAGCACATGCTAATATGCAATATTTGGAAAGAACTTGGGATGCTTGAACGAACTTCCCCATAGGCTCTTTAAGGGAAGAGAAATTAGAAGGAAAAAATAAATGTGACTTCTTCATAAGCTAAATTTAGTTTATGCTTAAGTTAAAAATAAAAAGCTAGAGGAACTATAAGAAAGGTTCTACAAATTAACCTCTGCATAAACTAATTTTAGTTTATAAAAAGACTAATTTCAATTTTCTTATATCTCTCTTTTAGAAGGAGCTTATAAACAAGCTCATCCAAAGAGGCTCCTGTTACTCAATCAGTCACCATCTGTTTTCTCGTAATTTTTATGTTGCAGATTAAATGGATTTGCCCAACTGCTCCTACACGGCCTGTAGCTATATTTGGTGGATTTCCTTGCACTGCTTGTAAGATTCAATCCTTGAAATTATACGTAATTAACTTGCAAACACCATTATTCGTTTACCATTTTCCTTTTGACTACAAAGTTTGCTTCTACACTGCAGTTTATTCGATGTAGAACTATAATGCCAGCTCCTTTTTAACTGTCAAGAATAGTCTAATTTGATTGAGGCATCTTACCAGGGTTTGATGTTGGGGAGATTTCAGAAGAAGCTCCTTGTGATTTGGAGGGTTTGGATGCTTCTGCAGCACATGTTGCCAATCTCTTGTCAACAGAGCCTCCAAACAGTAGGTTTCCATGATCGCTCAAGAATCTATTGATATGATTTGGCATTTGCTTTTTGATCAAGGGTATATTTCATTATAGGAAAGGATCCCTGATATTATAATAGGTCATCTACCTTGCACATGAAATTTGAACATGAGAGGATCCATTCTCAATCCACTACGTTAACTAAATCTATAATAGGAAATGCCATAATGGAAAACATTATACTTGGTGCTAAGATCGCAAATACAGAAAAAATCGTCCTACTGATCGTTGCTAGTTTTGAATCTATGTTTTTACAATCTCCTTAGCCATATATGGATGGGTACATGAAGTGAGCTATTGCTCATGACAATGTACAGTGAAAGTAAAGGGTTTTCCGGTATTTTAGAAGTGTTCAATGAAATTATCAGAAATATTTGAAGATTACTGAAGTAATCACCATGTTTATGCTCTCTATATTCTTTTGTAGATTCCATATAATAATTCAACATGGTTATCCTGTAGAGAAATTCATTTTATTGTGCATTCTTTGGCAAGTATTGGTTCTGTGAGTATTGTCCAATTACATGCATGTTTAGGGGAACACAAGTATTGTAAAGGGATAGAACATTTTTTAGTAAGGAAAACAACTTATTTTATCTTTTCACTATTTCCTTGTTAGTACATAGAGGAATGATAAGCACCACAATCATTTGTTTAAGTAGCAGCAGAAAATTATTCTCAATTTCATATTTATCTGCACAGAATTTGGTATGATGGTAGAAGAGGAAAAATTGCAAGGTTACAAGTCCATACCCGAGTCTTTGAAATAACCTTTCCACACTTGCTACCAATAAGGTGTTTAGATTAATATGCTTCGGCATGTTGAGTGAAGTAGCATTTAGTAAATCAATAAATTAAAGCAAAGGCAGTTATTCATTTATATTTTATTTGTGGGAGTGTTTAACTAAATTCAAGTTGCTTGCAATTTAATTTAAATTCTACTGTTTACCGTACAGTCAAACTTGGTATTGGGGGCTTCAGTATGGGTGCTGCAACTGCACTTTACTCAGCTACATGCCATGTTTTGGGGCATTATAGGAATGGAAACATTTACCCTATCAACTTAAGTGCTATTGTTTCTTTGAGTGGCTGGCTTCCTTGTTCAAGGTTTGGTTTCTACCATTTGCCATAGTGAATGTGTAAATGATCTACTAATATTATTACACATCCACCAATAATTTCCTCTCCTTTTCCTTAAGTTATACATTATGTAATCCACTCAGAAGCTTCTAATTGATCCAGGACATTGAAGAACCAAATTGAACAATCACGTGATGGCAGAAGGCGTGCAGCATCATTGCCTTTATTTCTCGGCCATGGAAAAGGTATTCATAAGTTCTATCCTTTATCATTATAGCTTAAAGTTCAAATTGCTATTATTGGGATCTTTTCCTTTCCAGTTTCCATTCAGAGGCGCACTATATTTGTTTTTCTAATCAATATTTCACAATTAAACATTTTCTTAATACATGTATAGCGAGGAAATGCCTTGTAGGAGTCACTGTCAAAACTCTTGACCTGTACTTAATCCTGTCTGGGAAAGTGAACAGTTTTCACATGTAGAATTCCTTGCTTGACTTTGTACTGATTTATCACATACCGGTTCTTGAATTCAGCATCTCAAGATCTTCATTTGATTCAAAATTTTGACACTTTCTGTTTTCTGTGAATTATCTGAACTTCTAACAAGACTATAGTATTCATTCTTTACATTACGTAAGCGAGCTTGTACAAGTTGCCGCAATATACTTTGCTTCCATTTTCTGTTTTAGTTCAGACTTTGAAGTCATATGATAAACTCTTGAATCATGCAGGATAGTCCTGATTTCATTCCTGATCAACGTTTGATTGTTTTTGCAGGTGATGATGTGGTTGCATATGAACATGGAGAGAGGTCTGCAATGACCTTAAGTTCAGCAGGATTCCCCAATCTTATGTTTAGGAGCTACAATGGGTATTCTGCTTTGTTCTGAAGGCTATCACTTATCATATTTGTGGTGACACAACAAGTGTAATGACTGGTATATTCTTGCTTTGCAGGTTGGGTCACTATACAGTCCCTGAAGAGACTGATGAAGTTTGCAGGTGGCTAACTGCAAATTTGGGACTGGAGGGGTTTCGGTTGAACTAGAGAGGAAAAGTTGAATGAGGTGACAAATATAAAAGCATAGTTTTTATTTAGGCGAATGAAAGAGGCGCTATAGAATAGATAGTGGTGTGTGGTGGGGGTATATTGGTAATGGTATAGCTGCTTCCTTCTCACTTCTATATTTTCATGCTACTAAATAAATGGTCTTAACCTTTAGTGCTTTGGTTTTGGGACTGTGTTGGTGGAAGGACATGGATAGTTTCCTTCACACCCAGCAAATTTTGTTTATTTCATTCGGGCATGGATATGTTTGTTGCTTTCTGTATTCATATTTTGTCTTAAATAAACTCTAATTTTATATGCAGATGTGATGAGCGTTAACTATTTCCTTTGCCGATTCTCTTAGTTGAGTTATGTGAATTGTTAAGAGTAAATATTTCACAATTTTTGAGTTTTATTGTAGAACCATTGAATATAAGATGTTGGGAATAACTCAATGTTAATTGTTACAAAGTTAGGTAAATGCGTTTTGAAACCACGTGTTTATGGTCATTGGATACATAATAAATTAAAAAAAAAATAAGTAAGCTTTAACGAAAATCAATGATGTTATTTTTTTGAAGTGAAAAGATGGGTGGTGTTATGAACAAATTTCCTTAAAAAAACAAATGAATAATATGACTGCTAAATAATAAAAATGTATAAAATAACTAAGTAACAAAAGAAACGAATGACCCACTATGGATTTAGGCATGAAGTGTCCTATTTTTGTTAAGTTGCAATGGTTTTATTTATCATATCTGCAATGGGCTTATGCGTATTAATTGAAACTAAAAATGTGACATTTCTTCCACACTCTCATAAATATCAAAATTCTCACTTTATCCTTTTTAATTATGCGTCAAAAGTATCTTTTATATTGTATTTTATATTATAAAATCCGAAAAAAACGTTCAGATTATATTATTTAAAAGTCTTTTTTGACTTGTAGATTGAACAGTTCAGAAGTAATTTTTATCTTATGAATTCCACAATTTAAATGATTTTTATCATCTTAATTATATTTTTCAACATTACTCATCACTAAAAAGAAAACCATCATCAACATTAAGCTTCCTCACTATCATGACTTTCGGCAAAGGAACTGTGAGCACTGAATACGACCTCAACCATAACTCGTTCATTTTTAACAAAGAAAGTCACATAGTTTCTGGATTTCACAATCCAGAAGTTATTTGACTTTTGAATTTTTAACTTTCAAATTATAAAATCTAAGGAACAAAATGAGAATTCTCATATTTACTGGGTGCAGAAGAAAGCACGGAGTTGTAGGAGGAAATGCCCCTAAAGTTGAAACAAAAGATTGGGCTATTTATGATATCGAGTTTGTTTGGGCCGAAAAGGATAATGGGCTAGTTATAATGTTGTTCTCTGCTCGACTGCTTCTTCCTGCACCTCCATATCATCTTCATGCACTTCCATAATTTTTAAACTTCCAGCTATAGACATGAGTAAATCACAAAATTATCCCTGCTGCTATAAACTAAAGTTTTCAATGGAAGAGGAGTAGTGCAGTTTTGAACGGAGGTGGAAAGTGTGGCAGTGGTGGGAGGTTCCGACAGTGCTGGAGTGGCGGATTGAAGGCGCTTTGGACGGCCGTCGGTCGGAGTGGGTGGCTGAAAAACAACAAGAGTCGTCGTCGTCGAGGTATTTGGTATCCAGTTTTCGGTTTTTCACGGATTGTAGAAACTGTAGTTAAATTAACATTTATAAGAGCTTACGGTTTATACAACCTGTAGGTGCATAGGTGTATGACAGAAGTCTACGGATTGTAAAAACCGCAAATCAAATTTTTTTCTCTTTTGCTATTTGTACATACTATAGAACAGTAGAAAATTCTTTTCTCTTTTGTGGTTTGTACAAACCGTAGAACAGTAGAAATTTCTTTTCTTTTCTGCGGTTTGTACAAACCAGAGAACTGTAGAAAATTTTTTCTCTTTTGCGGTTTGTACAAACCCTAGAACAGTAGAAAATCTTTTTCTCTTCTGCGGCTTGTACAAACCGCAGAACAGAAAAAAAAAATTCTACTGTTCTACGGTTTGTACAAACCGCAGAAGAGAAGTTTTGAATTACTTACATTTTCTACAAACCGTAGAGCAGTTTAACAGTAAAAAAAAAAGTCTACCACTGTCGTCCTCTGCCACCAATCCACCACAACTATCTCTACAATCTAAAATTAAACTTACAATGATGCTTACCTTCCTTTCAATTGCTTGAATGGATGCCAAAATGATGCAAGGGGAGGTTTGTGGGTTGCGGTTCGTGAAAACCGTGAATGGAAAACTAAGGATGAAGAACCAATACTAGTAACCAGCAACCAAGGTGTACTCAATGTAGATCTGCAGTGGCAAAGTGGGATACGAGCACTGATAATGGAGATGCAGCCGCCGTCAGTGGAGTTTGAATGGGGTGTAGTGGAGTTCGAATGGAGTGCAGGCAAAGTGAAAGAAGAAAGGATGTGAAGGATGGTGGAGGGTATTATGAGATATGAAATTTTTTAAAAAATGTTAAACGGTAAATTTGGCTAGATGGAAGAAGATGATATTTACCTAGATGGAAGAAGATGATATGGAGGTGCAGGAAGAAGCTCTTATCTTCAGGGATGTTTTCTGTTTTCATAAAATACTTGCTAGCCAAACAAGTTCGTGGGTGGAGTAATGTGTCCGCATTATGTTTTTAAAATACATAATTTGGGACTCTATCCAAATGATTTATGTCAAATTAAAAAGGACTTTCTTTTGGTTAAATGTTAATAAGTTAACATATATTTTTTTCTTCTTAAAAAGGTTAAAATATTTTCGAATTTTTTTATGTGGTCAAATTTATGAATTACAATTTTTTGTTGCATTATAGAGTCTATTTAGTTCAATGTTTTTTTAAGTTAGATCGAATCAACAAAAAAAAAAAAAAATCTCAAAGAAAATTGTTTGAACGTAACTTGCTTTTTTAGGCTTCTGGCCACTAAATTGAATCAAACAATTAATTTTTTTTTCACAAATAATTTTTGCTCAAGTTTTACTGTTTCTTAATCAAGTTAGATTAGCTAAAAGGAATCTCAAGATAAAAAAAAATAAAATTAACAGCCCTAAAATTGACATAAAAAAGTTGGAGAACATTGATATTATTCTTCAAAGTCAACATCCGCAGATAAATTCCTTATAATACATACAACTTATATTTATTTGAATATAAACAATGTTATTTAAATATTGCTAAGAAAAAAAAATTTCATTTAAATATAATGATTTTTTAAACAAGATCTTTATAATTTATTCTTATTAGTTGACAGTATCAAAATCTTTACATTAATAACATACAAAAATTAAACTCTAGATTTTATATTAGTTTATAGTTCATAATATATATTTTATTGCAAGTAATATTTTCAATAAAAAGCACACGTTTTAAAAAAATAATAGTTATTGTCAACTTTTTAACAAGATCATTATTAATTTTGAGTATCATTAATAATATTTTTATTTTTGAGTAAAATAATCCATTTTTAGTATTAAATATTTTTATTTTATTAATAACGAATACATTTTAAAATTAAATATTAATATTTTTTTTTATATATAATATTGTATTTATTAATTTCGAGCAAAACAAACATACACTTACCTTGTTTACGAACACCCAAGAGACAATAGTCACAAAGGTTCATTAGGTATATTAAAAAGGAATACATAAAATAACACAGGAAGCGTTGTTTATGTGAATTGAAGGTGTAAACTTATGAATACACCGTGTCGGCTCAAAATTATCTATTAAATTATATAATTAATTTTATTAAAAATATTTTTTCATAGATAATAAAATTAATTGGTTTAATTTTAATTGAGATATTGTTGATTTTAAATAAAATTTTATTAGTTTAACATTAAACAATTTACAATAAAAACAAAAAGATTCTATCTAAATCTATAAAATAAATGAGTTATTTTTTTTCATATTTTTTTTATTAGACAATTTTTAGATATAATATAATGCATAAAAAGTGTCTTGATTATTTATTTTTGGAAAAATATATATTAGTTATCCTAATAGGGTCTTTTTCTACTAATAAATCTCTCAATGTGGTATCAATATCCTCCTATTGTATCATATATATTTTTAATATTAGAATTATTTCATCTTGTAATTTCATTTCAGTTATCATGAGTTTGAGAATCAAAATTATTATCTTTGTTGACTATTTCTTTATTATTGTCTTCACCTATATCTATATTGTTATCTTCTTCCTTCAAAGAAGACTCATTTATATTTTCTAATTCACTTTTTTTTTGTTTATTTTTTATAAATTTATCCATAACCTCTTTTTGTTATTCAACCAAAAGTTCAACTCTTCTCTTTTTTTGAAGTTTTAAATATCCTGATTCATATAAGATATTTGTATATTTTTATATAAAATTAAAAACTATAATATATATAACATATAAGTATATAAAAGGAGACTAAGTTAAGAAGATAAAACCTGATTCTCAAAATAATGAACTTGATAGTTTAAGTCTCCTACTATGTCCTGTCTTTTGGTAAGTCTTCAAATTTAATTTATAAATTTTAATTTTCTAATGCTCCTTTTTGAATATGCACAAATTATTTTAAAATTAATTAAACAATAATAAAAAAATAAGAGGATTTTGATTCATCTGATATTATTTTTACCTGATTTTGATGCACTTAAAAGGAACAAAAGTGAACACAAACTCCTAATTCATCAATCTATCACTCAAAGTCTCCCAATAGAGACACATACGAATAAATACACAATAGAATGATAAAACAAATTCGAAATTAGAAAATGACCTAATGACAACTAAACACTCAAATCAAAACAATATTTTTGAACAACCAAAAGAGTTAGATAAAAAAGGAAATAAATTTTCTTAAATTTATTCCTAAAGGTGCAAGGAATGAAAGAACAGATAAAGAAAAGAGATAAGTGATGTCAATATGATGGAATAGTAAAAAGAAATAAAAAATTAAAATTTTTTAATAAATAGATTCTTTGACTGTTCAATTTTTAAAAAAAATATTATTAATTTAAGAAAGTTCAAAAAATATTATCATTAAATAATATTTATAATACCAATATAAATTTAAAGTAGTTGAAGAATATTTATATTACCCATGTAAACTTAAAATTAATTAAGATATTTTAACATTTTTAATTAAAAGTTAGTTTTTAGTGTAATTTTAAATAAATTTTATAATAATGTATTAATGTTAAACTTTTTTGAAACCTTTAGGATTTTGAGACTTAAAACTATTGTTTTAACTGCTTGAGTCTTGAGCCAATCCTAAATACATGGACAAAAGAAACATAATTTTATGGAGCAAGAATCATTATATTGAGTTGACATCTTTTAAACAAGTACATAAACCTTCTCAGTAATTATATTATATATTTAAATTTTTTACCAATTTAATTGATAGAGTAGTTAATGAAAGTAATCTTTAATTGATTATTATTAGTGAGATTTGAAAAAAAAAACTACAAACTATAGGTAAAAATTCAGCATTCAAGAAAACCTATTAAAATATCAAACAATAAAAAAATATTGCATACATACACCAAAATGACGAGGATATTTGTTTGAGAAATATTTGAACATTTTCTTACTCGTTTTTCTTAACACACTCTTATTAATTGAAATGTATTAATAATTACAAAATTTGGTTTCACAACTTCTTTAACGACTTTTAAGTCTCATTTTTCTTTATCTTTATATAATAATCTTCTTTGCTCGAGTTTAAGTGAAAAAATTCCATTATTCTTTTTACATGTACAAAATATTTCTATTTCTTAAACAGTTGCTTTATCCCATTATGAGAGATATTACTTTACCCAACTGCCATTACTTAATAGTGAAAAATTCACTATATTAAATACCATAATTTATGTATTTCTAAAGCATGCGATATCATAAAAAAAATAAAAAATTATAACGTGAACAAAATCGCATTTCACACTATAGTAAAAATAAACTTTCTTAAACTATTATCAACAATTCACGTAATCTCTAAATCTCAGGTCAGAAAACATAATTATTTTCAAAAAGTAACGTTAAAAAAACTATTATTTGAAATACAATTTTCCCTGCAGTAGAAATTAAGATTTATTTCTCACAAAATCAAGCAAAAGGCAAATAAAACTTTCCTTACAATGGAAATTAAGATTTATTTCTTACAAAATGAAACAAAAGGCGGACATCAAAGTTTACATACAATCTTCACGGCAAGCCACCAACACCATATTGTTTGTTTTAGTTTAGAATAAATTATGCCAATTTTGAGATCTCCTTTTATTATTTTTTAAAAACACACACATATTTGTAAATATTAATATTGAAGTTTACGACATTTCAGTAATTTTGGTATAAAACTGTCCAAAATCAAAGAAGATGGACATTTGGGGACTCTCAGAGCATATTATAAAAGATATTGGAGGTCTAAAAAGTAAAAGAAAAGAGAAAACTTTTATCATTCTGATGGCGTCACTCATATCTTTCTACCAACTCACGTGCATGCAACCATAAAAAACGAATTATATATGTACCTCTAATAATACATACATTTTTATTCTAATTATATTTTCAATATTTGTAATTGGCTTTCTGCGTCTTGTACCATAAATCATAAGAAGACAAATTCGGAAACAGTTAAAACTACTGTACTACATACGCTAATCTCTCGCTTTACATGATATTGTAAACCTAGAAATTTTCTCAAATCAAAGTGCATGTAATGTCTCTGTCTCTTATTTTTTTGCTAGAACACTGATATAACCTAGTATACAACCTAGTATACGTACACACACTCACATACATACATATACATACATATAATAAAGCGCAAAAGCGGAATCTGTGTTTCTGATATAGACGCAGGTTTAGTTTGTATAAATGTATAAAAATTTGAAAATTGTTGATGTGTACGAAATGAGAATAAAATAGATAGATGTATGTGTTATGGTGTATATAATAATGAGATAAAATAAAAAGATAAAGTAAAGAGTAGAAGTATACGTTAGATGGGTTTGGTGATGCATGGAAGCATTTCCCAATAAGAGAATCGAATCAGTACTCTCCCTCCCCTTTCTTTTTGCTTTCACAGCTTGCTACAGCCTTCTTTACCATTCCCCAAGAAAAATGGTGGGTGATTTCTATTAGTTTTAAGATTTCCTTCTTTTTATTTTTTTTGGGGTTTTTCGAGCTATATGTTTTTCCCTCTTTGCTGTTATTCCCTATAGCTAATCCCCTTTCTTTCTCACGGAGAGAGAGAAGGAAAAAGAGTGGGAGAATATGCGATAATGAGTAAGGAAAAGAACATGACAGCGAAAAAGCCATATCAGTGTAACGAAGGGGAAAAAGAAAAAGAAAAGATGGTCAAAATTTGAACCTCGAAGACTTCTCTTCCATCATCATCAACTTCGACTATCTTTATCGAAACTCTACCAAGTTTTGCTCCTTGCTTTGATTTTTGAACTATTCCTTCAATTCCAATCAACATTTAGTCATCAATGAGAATCGTTTCTCTTTCACTAAGTGGCATCCTAGTGCAATAATTTGAACCAAGGACGTTCCTTGAAGTAATGGCCATGCAACTTTTACTTTAACATCGCCTACGTCTTGGAGCTATACACAATTTTACCCTCTAGATCTTCAGCATCTGACATGCACGAGTGATACTCAATTTTTTCATTATAATATACATTAACACAGATTTATATGTTTCGCAGTCCAAAATCTCGTCGCCACTATCATTACTATAATATACTCCTTCTTTATATTCCATGGTTGGGTTAGCATAAAGTTCTGCATGTGTAACCAACACTTCTCCAAACATGAACTACTATTTGCATTTGGGACCACTTTGATTAAATATCAGGATTAATAACTTAATATTGCTTAAATGACATCTATATAACTCCCAACATGATCATAAACCTTTTTTAATATCTTCCTTTCTGTTGAATGATTTTATAGTATGTTGGGGAATGGCAAAAAATTCTTTTAATAAGGTTGGTAAAGGAGGGTTGGAAATTATGTAGACATTTTAGATTCCATGATGTTGATCATTAATTAGGTTAGTAAGATGGAGGGGAAATATAGTACAAGATTTAGGTAGTAGGTAGGTAGCTAGGTAAATATATAAAATATTAAGATAAAGAACATTACATAACAGGGTTTATGTGATATTATAATCCTTTTGACTTATGCCCAAAAGAAATTAAGTCTCAAGTACAAAAGAGGAATATTCAAAATTGAAAAGCAGCACCGATTTTTACCATGCATGCATAGTTTGTGACGAGGCTTATAACTTCTGAAAGTATAATATTGAAAGTAAGACAAGACATCTCCTTGACAATTATTTATGAATATGGGAATAAACTGGTCCACTACGCACTGGGGTCAACAATCTCTGATATTAAGGTTTTTCTTGAAGTATGAGGAATATTCATTTTGTCTGGTGATAAACAATGAATTTTCCCTCCTTCTTATCCACTCCTCTCATTGATCAATGACATCAAAAAGAGGAAAATTAAAAAAGATGCACTCAGAGACCATGCGGTGGGTGATCTTAAGGTAATAATAAGGACCATTTTATTGTGATTCTTTTCTTTCCCCGCCACTTCACTATAAATGAGGGTCCAATTAACACATATATCCACAGTCAAAAAGGTCTTTTGCTATCATTTATGGACTACAACATTTAAAAGACAGGGCACGGGCAATGCCCATTGTGGTGTTTAGAGGTTACAATGCATGCTAATTTGCTTTATGTGGGGACAAAAAAGAGCAGCTTGACAAAGTTGAACAACTTAGTTCTAATTTCCATAATCAATTCTTATTTTTAAGTCCATCATGACAAGTTCCTATTTTGAACATCCCCTTTTGTTAGGATATCTATATATAAATAAATAAAATACACACACTCACACAACTAACTGATATATTTGTACTTGGCATCTCCAAAAACCCTAAAAAATAACTGTTACCAATCTCATACTCACATACTTTTTTATTTATTATACAATTAATATATATGGTGTGTATGGAGTGGCACTTCAAAATTCCTTTTACCTTTTTTCCAAATTTAGTTTATGATGATATCACATTGGGTTGAAGGAAACAAGAAATAACCACCCCTTGCTCTGCCTGCACTGGCCAGCTACTTACTTCGATCTGCTCGATTTTCGAGGCCCTAGTTGGCAGTATATAAACCACCTCAGCCTCTGCACTCATCTGCACCATAACCACAATTCAACAACATCTCTCCTTATATAACTTGTGGAGCTACTTCCACTCACTTCTACCTTCAATTTGTTTTCACTCTCATTCTCCAGAGGTGAATCTCATTCCTCCCCTAGTTCAAAGTATTCTTTCTTTTTTCAATTTTAACGTTTCTCTTTTTCCATGCACACACTTTGTCATTCTTCTACGTTAACATTGTTTATACATGGTATAGAATAAAACTTAGGACTACACTTACCAAATGATTTAACTTTTGTTATATTTTCTCAGAAGAGAAAATGTATAATTCTGGTTTGATACTAACTATATATATGCACCGTGGAATTTGGAAACTATGAAGGGAAAATGAGCAGACCAGGAGATTGGAACTGCAGGACATGCAACCACCTGAACTTCCAGAGAAGAGAATCGTGCCAGCGATGCGGGGAGCCAAGGAGTGGCGGCGACTACGGCGGCGGCTTAGGAGGCAGAGGCTCTTCCTCCTTTGGCTTCACCACTGGCCCTGATGTTCGTCCCGGTGACTGGTACTGCACCGTCGGAAACTGTGGAGCCCACAACTTTGCCAGCCGCTCCAGCTGCTTCAAGTGCGGTGTCTCCAAGGAGGACTCCTCCACGGGATCATACGACGTCGACATCAACCGAATGAGACCCTACGGCTTCGGCGGCGGCTCCTCCACCCGCCCTGGCTGGAAATCCGGTGACTGGATATGCACCAGGTACACATATCACTTCATTTAGTATTATAGTTCTAAGCAAATTTAAGAATTTTATACTATATCTGTTTAATACTGAATAACTGACTAGCATATAACTATATCTGTTATTATTATTATTATTATAGTGAGTTATCATTAGGATGATTTAAAATAAAAAAAAATAAAAAAGTATGAGTAAATAAAACAGTAATGATAATGATGTAGTGGTGTGATTAAAATATGCAGGTCTGGTTGCAACGAGCATAACTTCGCCAATAGAATGGAGTGCTACAGATGCAATGCACCCAGGGACTCTAATAGTGGGAGGCCTCCCTATTCATCGTAGAGTTCCTGATCGATGTGGTACTTGTAATCATCTTTATCATGAAAATAATTTCATCATGCTCGCTCTCTGTTTCTGTGTGTAGAATAGAGTTAGATGCACTGATGATGACCCTTTGTTTTGTAATCACAGGTTTGCTGTCCAAGGAGAGAATCAAGAGGCTATCCCTATTTCCCAGTGACAGTTACTTTTTTTGGTCTCTTGCTTCCACATGTTACTTTCATCATCATCATCATCTCATGCGGATATTTATTTTTGCTTTTTTGAATTTGATTTTCTTCCAGCTAGGAAGCTTTAGGTGAGTTATGATTTTGAGGTTTTGTTGGCGCTGAGTGATTCTGGTATATGACTCAGCAGCTAGCCCATGTACTTTTTTAAGTATCAACAATTTAATATCAGTGTTAATGTGTTTTGAGAAGGGGCTAGGTAGCTAGCTAGCTTCTAAGCCTCGCTATGATTTGGTGCAAAGCGTTCTTTATCTAATTCTCCGAGATGTGTTCAGAAAAGATGCTCTTTGCTTCTGTCTTTCTCTCTTCAACTCTCACATATACTCACACATATGTATGGCTTTACAGTGGGGAGGTGGTCCAAGGAATAATTCATTCATAACATAACTGTAGTAGTAAAACTCAATGTCACAGTCCATGTTCTTTAATATAAGGACCACTACCAACCAGTGTGCCTATAACAATGTCTATGCATGCATGTATCTCATAATAATCTCATCACTCTTTTAAAAAGAATTCTAACGCGGGGTTTCTCATTTTGAAATGAAGAAAGAATAGTCAATGTATTAATATTAACCTAACCATATGTCAAGGCAAAACCTCCAATATGTGCTTTTATTTCTTTTATTTATGTTTCTTTGGTGAATTTAATACTTTATACTATACATATCAAACTTTGAAAAGGATGACCAAAAGTCTATATGTTGAAGAACTATTTCCCTGAACATTTCTTAGGAATTAATGACACTATTTGTTTGTACAGAAATTACTGAGTTCTGAATAGCATGATGTTTTTAAACTTTCTATTAATATCTAAAAGAAAAAATGTCAATAATTTTTTTTCATAAATTAAAATTTAAATGCATTTTATGTAAAAGTTAATTAAGATCATGGATAAAGAGTAGTCTACTACCTTAAATTTTCCCATATTCATGTTGTATGATAGACTGGTAGGTATAATTATAATACTAGTTACAGAAAGAAAAGAAAATCAGCGTACATTTTACTGCCTCTCAATCTTTTGTACAAAACTGATCTAATTTCTGCACATAAATTTTAAAAAATAAACCTAGCCCACCTTACGTAAAGATACATAAAAGGGTAACTACTTACCAATAATATTTTTTTTTTCAGTTTATTAGGAAAAAATATACCTTTAAGAAAATAAAGTAGTAAAATCAGTATATATACACACTTTTGAATGATGTAACGTTTCAAAATATTTACATATAATACATTAATTCATAAAAGGAGGCGTTAAAGTAAAATTTTTCTTGATAAAATATATTGCTTGAAAAAACATTCAAGATTTATGTCAAAATGTCAATCTTGAAACTTTTCAAAATTCAAGGATAGCGTTTTTATTTTTGGACCTTATTCCTCTTAAAATTATGATATAATGTATATTAAAAGTTTGTGAAGAGAAAGAGTTAACCAACTGATATGAAAGGGAGTTTATGCAATGGATAGTTTTTTAAAATTTGTTTAAAAAAACATGAAATGTGATAATTTCTTAAGTGTGTTCAGAAAAATTATAATTTTATTTAAGATAGTTAATATTTATTGGATTTTTTATAAATATAATAAGGAGTGTAATTCACATTATCAAATTTGTTTCTTTCCCTAACTATTTCTATTTATGGTATTTTGTGTGTATATATACATTTAAGATCTCTCAGACAGATGAGTAATTTTGTTGTTTTTACTTCTTACAATTAAGTCTAAATCAAGATTTATACGAGTTGCTGTGACTTTTCTTTCCTAATATATGATATGATTGACATAATTTGATAGAGAAGATCCTATAAATAAAACCGTCTTCTGATAACTATGGAAGTTATTATACTAATTTTAGATTATTAATTTATTTTATCAGCAACAAATCTTAGATTATTAAATAAAACTGGTAGCGAGAAATGATGTTAAATTATTTTTGTTATGAATATGTTTGCCATATTGGACTTACATTTGAACAAGTCTATGAGAATCCTCTCTCTCATGTATAAATTGTTGATTGTTGTATGGTTAAAAAGTTTTAATTTATAATATTTGTGACATACCCTAAGTCTTAGAGTGAGAATGGGGTTAATTTTACGTATAACTGCAAATCTATGTATATAAAAGTAAATTTGAAAATAAAATTTCAATATGTAATTTTTTTTCATTATAAATTCAAGTCATTCTACTAAAGAAATATTTAGTAAATAATATTAAATAGTTAATGATTTTTTCTAGATTTAAGATTTATCATTTATTACAAATAAATAAAAGGTATATTGTGAAAAAAAAAAAAAAATAAAAAAAAAAAAAAAAAATAAATATATATAATATATATATATATATATATATATATATAAATACAAATAATTTATAGTAGATAATAATGCAATTTAATAAATTCATTTATAAATTAATTAATTTCCCAGTCAATTTTAAATAATTTAAAATGTTATTGATAAAATAATAAATAAAAACATTAAACTATATTCATTACATAAATAGTTATATAATATTTTTAAAGAATTAAAAACTTGTGTATATTTACCCATGTTATATATAACATTGAAAAATTAGAAAAAAAAATTATGCATGTAGACTGGTTCATTAACTTGGACGAATTCTATTAGAAAAAATCCAAGTGGGATAAAATTATGTGGATCAATACCTGAGTCAATATATTAAAATATCTAGTTTATTTTGTAATTTTATTTTTTCTATTATTTGCATGTCTTGCTTGAATATACATATATTATAAATAGTTATAACCATCTTTTATAAAATCTTTCAATTAAAATCAAAATCTCGTACATGTTGTATATTCGAGATTTCACATATATTATAGATAAGATTATAGATAAAAAATTAATATATGATCAATTTTTATTTTATATTTAATTCATTTTTATGATTTCTACTTTCAATTGTTTTCAAATAAAATGTATTCATCAATGTATGAATAAAATATAAATTTAATATAAATTTGTTTAAGATTTTTTCTAGGTTGACACTTATAAGTCTCTTTGAATAAAGTTAAATTTTGCGTGGTGTAATAAGTTATTGTAGAGGTGAAACAAAGATGATTATTGCAAACTAATTTGATTAACACAATGAACTTTTCCAAATTTATAAAGATGCAATATATATGACTAGGTGTGAGTGGTATTTCTTGTTGGATGCCTCAGAAGAAATGAACAATATAACTATGGTTATGGATGGATGTGGCAATAATAAATTGGGGAAGTAAATTAAGAAAGAATAAGAAAAAGTAGAAAACAAAAGAAACAACATAATATCTGTGTTAACTCAGTCTACTCCAAGATTTAAACACAAATTAACTCCTAATGAGATAAGTGAATATCATAGTAAAGGACAATGTTACTTTGGTCACAATTTTTGTTTCCTTTATCATGACTGTCCACAAAAGAAGAGCAAAAGATGTGCATATTCTTAAGGGTAAAAAAGAAAATCGTGTTCATCTCTGCAAGTGAAAAAATATTATTATACAAGACTTTAAAACTAAAAAGTTCAAATAAATCTCAAAAACATTACTTGTTATTCCATTAGAATAATCTTTTTATTAAACGTTAATCTAATATTACGTCAATGATATAATATATACACTAATAATAAATAGTATAAAATAAGTTAATTAACAATTATTATTTCTGTTATTTTTTTTCTTGTTTACACAGGGAGAACCTTTGAGATTTACATTTCTTTTTGTTTTGCTAAGTTGATTATTTTTTATTGCTTGTTTTTTTCTCTCAAAAATTTATTATGGGGATTGAAAGTTTGTAGTCCAATACTCTCATTTCACCAACAGTTCATTCATTCCCACAGGAGAAACGATTAAATGTCGAGCTTCTCAGAAAGACAAACGGTAAAACGATTCTATATAAGTTAAGATTCTAAAAAGACCTTTAAAAGCTTTGATTGGTTAAACAAGTAAAACTTATCTTACATTAAAAATATGAATTTTGTCTATTTTATTGATCAACGGAGGGGGTTTAATCACATTGCTTAATTAATCAAACCAAGCATTGTGGTTTTAAAGCAGATGAAGAATGAGTAGAATTTTGAATGCATCAATTGACATAGGATTCCGAAACTTTACAAGCTTATGATACATTTCATGGGTTTCCCCATTGACCTCCTGGGTTACGTTTAACACCAACACTCATTGGTCAAAAGTAACCACACTTCATTAATAGTGTCTGCTACTACACTCCATTCTATAGCTTTTAACAAGATTCTTTAAATCCACTTTAGTCTAAGCTTTATGTTACTTCATATGCTTTGTTCAATCATGTGTTTTGGTGAAGTACCTCCTTCTTGTTTGCTCAATCATGTGCTTTGGGCTTCCAACTACATATGCAATTTCACCCATTTTTAGCACAATAAAAATCAGTTTATGAAATTCAAGATTTAGTTAAACCATTTTTCAATTATTTTTGAAGCCTTAAGTTTTGATGAGTGGTTGTGTGTGAGTTTGTTGGTTTCATGCCAATGTAACAAAGACAAGACCTAGGAAAGAGGATTGTTTATAAAAGCACAACAAAAACATCTTTAATCATGAGGATTTGTAATGTGAGTTGGGTCCCAAATGGCATCAAAACAAAACCACCCAACGAGTTGAAAACCCTATACTGTGGCAGTCAAGGTTAGGACTTTTTATCCAATTCAATGCACCAAAAAAATAAGATACACTTTCAAAAGCTTTAGTTTCCCTTTTCCTTTCTTTTCAACCCAAGCTAGCATGTTTAAAGGTTTCCTTTTCCTTCCTTTGAAATAAATGGTTTTTGCTTTGGTTTACAGGTCAAACACAATACTTCTCCCAAAGAGATCAATACATGTGCTACTTCTGCTACGTGGGAAATAACTAGCTATGGGACCTATCTATGCCAAACCCCTAAAAAAGATAAATCAAATCTAACTATTTTAGCATCGTTTAACACTTTTTCAAATATCTTTCAAAATAACCATCTATACATTAAAATCAATCATTTCTATGTCAAGTATGCAGAAAACCACTTTTTGTAACAATAATGTTGATTTTTTTTTTAAATTATACAACTGCATTGCATGCATTCATGATATACAATAATTCAACTCAGAAACTAAATACAAAGTTAGGAACAAACAAAAAAATTATTGTATTAAAATTCTTTTGCAAGCTAAATGTTGTGAGAATGAAGAGCAACATGTTAAGTTTTAAACTGGTTTCAAGATTGAAAGTGAATTATTTAAGAGTAAATTTAGAATGTGTAGTGGAATCTTTAGGTTGCATCAGACAACTAGTGAATACTTTGCTGATATTCAATCAATTGTAACAACTATAATGGTCGTATGATAATATGGTAAGATTGCTTTATCTTTTAGTTCGGTTGTCATTTTTGGTTTGAACTGTCTTAAAATTTAATTATTGGTCCCTTTCTAATGATCCCACACACACTATCTTTACTTTAAAAAATAATTAAACATCCAAATAATTACATATAATTTTAACTTCAATATAACAATGTATTACCCATATATATATATATGTGTGTGTGTTTTAAAAAAAAAAACAAATAACATAAACACATGTTTCTCAAAAGGATGGAATTTTAAATTCAAAACAGATATACTGCCTCTAATGTTGTCCTTAAGGTTCTCATGGACCGATATGTCAACACATAGTCACTACGTATTTACAAAAAGAATTATAAATAAACAGGATGCACTACAGTAAATAAAATAATTTATATAAATCATTAATTTATGTAAAAATATAATCAAACAAATTCATTTCCTAATCAAGATACCACGTCGTCAAATAAAATAGTAAAAATAAACTATTTTTCAAAAAAATGTACCTAACATGTGTCCTATATGATGGATATTTGATCTTTATCCATAGGATAGTTTATGGCACACTGATCCATACAGGTTACAGAAATCCTTATTAACTTCTTACTACTTACTATTTGATAGTTTCATCTATATTAACAAAAGTAAGTTTTTTTTAGCAACAAAAAATAATACATTAGTATACTTTAGGGTATCCAACCTTTATATAAAGGAATCCACCATTATAACTAACACAAAATCTTGTTTATCAACAAAAGCATACATTATCTTGCATCTTACAAGCAACACATAATCTATATCAACATTACACAAAACTCAATCTATCACTATTCCGAATAATACACTATACCGGATAATACACTATAGTAGTGTATACAACATTTTTTATATATTATTTTAAATGTAGTGACATCTGGTTGTTGAAATGTTATAATCTTATTAAATCTCTTGTCTTCAGTATCTTTGGACTTTATAAGTAATATCTCACAGATTCTTTGTATTAGAAGCTCACATCCTGTATGAATGTAGCGGTGTGTCCTCCCAGGTTTACACAGTACACTTTCTAAGTGGATCTTCCTCATATAACTTCAATATGCAACACAACCTACATCTTCCAATTTCTTACCCACTCTTCCTCCCCACCCTAACACCTAGGGAGTTGCTGCACACTTTACCTACCATCCCAGAATTCAACCCACCATCCGCAAAATATATACCCACTGCTAATTAGTGTGGGTTACTTAAAACTAGCAGTCTTACATTAAGCATAACCTTTCTACCCTAGTGTGCTCAAGCATTGTATAGGTATAGACACCAATTAGAATAAGTACAAGCAGTTTTAGATACTTTGTACTTCAGCTACATCCACCTCTTCAACTGAGCAAAGTCAAATATTTCATTGATATTTACTCTCTCATTTTTAAAAACTACTTTGTTCCTATGATTCTAAATCTATAAAACAATAATCACCTACATCTCTTTTTATAATTTATTAACTTTTATATTAAAGCTCACTAGATGAAAACTTTGAAGATGATGAGAGATAGTGTCTTTCCTAACCGCTACAATCCCGACTCACCTATTACAGGCATCCCATACTCTATCACAGGCATCCCATATTATTTGTACCTACTTCCAAGTAACAAAGAGGTTTTGGGCCGTTTCCTCATGCATGCAGAACTTCCCATTTCTACGCCTTTTCGACTCAAATTTACCTTTATGGGTAATTTGTGAAATAGTACGTTTCAAATACACGCTTATGCCGATGAAGTAACCTTTAAACTTTATAGAAACTAAAATATCTCAGAGCTCTGTCCTTGACTCTCTTGGTTCAACCTTTTATATTCTAGCTTTCTTGAGTACTCTTGCTAGTCATCAACTATCCAAATTCATCTATCCCAATTACCCCTCTTAACCTGGATAGTTGAAATGTAATTCAACAATTGCTCTTCTAATTATTTCTCCCACTCAAACTTCTCTCTTCTCCAAATTAACTTCCACCTAAAAGTTTCTTTATTGTTTTCCTCTACACTAAACCTTAAACAAGTACATCTCATTCATATATTCCACCACTCAATACTTACGGTATAAGTTACTACAAAGACAATACTTCCTTAATTATCATTCTATACCAATAATGACATCTCAACTCATTTTATAATATAAATAGTTTTTCATCATACAAATTAAATCATATAAATTTATATGAATGTTCATACAATTTTGTAAAAAAAAAATTTATGGTATATTGAAATCATACGACTAAAATAATTAATTTGTTACATGCCTCTTCAAATTATATGACTAAAATAATTAATTTATGTTATATGTCCTTTTAAATAACGTGACTAAAATAGTTAAAGTATCTTTTTTAACACTATTGAAGATTTTGCTAAGCAGATCCCACTTGGTTATTTTAGAGATATTTTTGTGAGTAAATTTTTATTTGAAACTTTTGTTGTGTGAGTTATTATTATTGAGTGAAATTTCATTAGAAATTTTTTATTTATTTACAGAGTATTATATACCAATTTTTATCTCACGTAAATTTCGTATTTTTTACTAATTTTACAATAGATAAATTTCTATCTATGAAAAAATTCGTAGGTAATTACATACAAATTTTATTTAAGAAAAAATCCGTAAATAACTATATACGGATTATAATCCGTAAGTAATTACATACAGATTTTAATGATTCTAATATGTAAGTAATTATATATAGATCTTAATCATAGGTAAATTTGACATTACATACAGGTTTTACCTACAAATCCACTATCAATGGAAAAATCCGTAAATAATTACATATAATTTTTTAAATCCTAAATTGTAACCCGACTCTTACCCTAAGCCTTAACCACTAACCATAACCCTAAAACTAACCCATAAACCATAACCCCAATCCCTAAACTCTACCCCTAATCCTAAACCATACCCCCTAGTTCTAAACTCTAAACATTATATCATAATCCACAAACCTTAATCATGTACATATACCCTAAACCCTACCCATAACCTAAATAATTAACCTTAAACTCTAAACATTAACTCAAAATCCAAACCAAGGACTACCAACTCTAACCTTAACCATAAATCATAAACCATAGACCCCAAGCCCCATCCCTAACCTAAACCATAAACTCTAACCTAAAAAACCTAACCATAACACTAACACAAACTCTAAACCATAAATCCTAGCCATCAAACTTCGTCCTAACCCTAACCCTAAACGCAAACCCTAATCCAAAACTCTAACTATAAACGTTAAACTCTAAACTAAAATTTAAATTGTGACATGGCTTTTAATATATATATATATATATATATATATTAATAATAATAAATTTTTTAAAGAGAACTTCAATTCGACCGTAGAATTCTAAGAAATTTATAAACATATCTAAAATGTTATTAAATCTAATTTAATAAATAATAAATGTTAAAAGAATAATTATCTAAATTTAATAATATAAAGTAAATAGCATATAATTTATATGCACAATGTAATAAATGAATCTTCACTTCGCTAAATATCTTGTTGATAGTAGCTTTTTTTTTTTCATTTTGGTGTACTTTTCTATAATAATGTCCAAAATAGGCAGAAAAATATTTATTTACAAAAATAGGCAAATTCTGCCAGCTAGATAAGATTTTACATTAAGAAATTTTTTAATCAGAACATGACTGGTCAAATACAAGTGACATGGCGATTTTAATTAAAGACATTAATTAAAATATCTCATTTTTTCCTAAACTCATATCTCTGCAACCATTTTTCATTTATTTGACACTATATTTGTTAACAATTAAAAATAATAATTAACAAAACTGTAACAGAATAATTAAGACAAACAAATTTATTTTAATTTAAAACAAAATAATATAATGATAATAATAAGAAGAAGAATTATTTTAATTAAATTCATATGAATTTAATTTAAATAATAATAATAATAATCATAATGTAATGATTATTTTTGAAGAAATAATAATAATAGTAACAATATTCTAAAAAATTTAATTAAAATAATAACAATAATAATTTTTATAATAATAATAATAATATAGTAAATTTTATAAATAAATAATATAATATTTATCGTTAATGTTTCACTTATCAGTAAGAGACCATGATCAGACACTCTAAATTATAATAAACCACCATCATCAATTGATAAATAGTTGATATTATATTATTAAATTTTATTTTCTTTATTTATAAAAATTATTATATTATAATTATAATAATCATTATTATTGTTATTATTTTAATTAAATTTGTTAGAATATTATTACTATTATTATTATTATTATTTCTTCAAAAATAATCATTAAAGTATTATTATTTAAATTAAATTCATATGAATTTAATTAAAATTATTCTTATTATTATTATCATTATATTATTTTGTTTTATATTAAAATAAATTTATTTGTCTTAATTGTTCTGTTACAGTTTTGTTAATTATTATTTTTTAATTATTAAAAGTAATAAATATAGTGTCAAATAAATAAAAAATGGTTGTAAAGAGATGAGTTTAGGAAGGAATGAAATTTTAATTAATATCTTTAATTGAAATCGTCATATCACTTGTATTTGACCAACCTCAAATCATGTCTTGATTTAAGGATTTCTTAATATAAAATCCTATCTAGCTAGTAAAATTTGTCTATTTTGATAAATAAATATTTTTCTGCCCATTTTAGAAATTATTATAAAAAAGTACACCAAAATAAGAAAAAAAACCTTCATAGTAATATTCTACTGATTGGTAATGTAAGATTTTATGTTTAAGCTATGCCAATATGAAAAAATGCTACTTATTGACTCCTTATACAACTAGATATACTTATTGATTTGTTGTAGCAATAATATAACTCAGTCGTTGGGAAAACATTGTTTTCATGAGTAATGTATTTAAATATAACTACAACTTAAATAATTTTTTTACAACGCTGGCGAACTATGTCTTCTGACAGTGACAAGCTTGTATTGAAATTTATCTTTATTTTTATATGCAAGTATATAGATAGCGAGGCCAGAACTGCCCATATTCCATCTTTCTCACGAATATGGTCAGAACCTATCCACAAACACAAGGAATAATCACAAGATAAAACTAGGTTTTAAAAAAGTTTAAGTTGTAGTTTGCTTGTCTTGAATGCATGGCAAAAGCCTACCAGTCCCAAAACTTTCTTCATCACAGGCTGAACATAATCCAGCATCCATTAAATTACCAAAGAACTTCCAACTTGTGGGCACCTGGTTTTGAATAATAAACAAATTAAATAACTGTGTGCCTAAAAGCCACTACCGAGTATTTTCATAAGTAAAGGCATCGAAGAGCAGTGTACTTCGAAATTTCAAATTCAGATGTTTGGCTACAACATCCAGGGAAACAGAGGTTGGCATGCTCCTACAAAGTATTTATAGTTTAAAATTGGTAGGAAATAAGCTCTAGACTAATAGCAGATCAACAACTATTTAATTCAATGTAAATTCTTCCTGTTTCATAGGAAACAAACTCAATCACTCTTTTTGCAACAGTTGGCTGGATAGTTACAAGACAGAACAATTACTAAGCATATGCAAGTATAAGCTTGCTATTACTACATAACATGGCACAAATGCGCATTGGCACATGTGCTTCTGTATGTGCAAACACACACTACTGAGGAAATTGAGAGAGAAGAAGACCTTAGGTGTACAGTTCAATAAAGAGCTTTCTTGTGCTCCAAGCTCATCCACGAAAATACTCTTTGCATATGCTCTAGCAAACCCATGCAGTGCATCATAACTTCAATAAAGTTAAAGAAATTTACTATAATGTTTGGGATTAAAAAAACTAAGAAAAGTTCTATATCACAGTTTAAACATAATCCCCAAAATATACCAGAATGTGAATAGGGGAGAAGACAGCAGTTTCCTGATAGATTCAAAATCAAAAATTGACCTGCAAATTTCAAGCATGGGGTGAGAAAGGAATGAATCAGTAGAAGCAAGTATGAATATAGAACATTTAATTATCTTATTAAAATAAAAAAAAAAGTATCATTGGGTCATACAAGATAAAAAAAATGAATAGGGTACACTCTTTTTCTTTTCAAGTCATTTGTAACTCCGTGAAACATAAATTATATCGATGTAATAGATGTAAGTCAACCTCAAACAACTCAAGTGGCCAAGCTACAGGCTAAATGTCAGTAATATTAGTTCATATTTCAGAAATAGAACATGAGAGAGATCCACACATTAAATTACTATACTGAATATAATCATACTCATTAATATAATTTAACTCATCCAGAAATAATTAAAGTAATACACAGCAATTCTCACCTGATGAGGACCACAGGATTGTGACTTGCAGTCAGTATAAATGCACCTGTTGCCTTGGATCCTGTACAGACCATTTTTTTTTAAACACTATTTTTACTTTAATTCAGCAGAAAAGTTTGTTACCTGGTGTTCTTCCACTATGAAAATCATGCACCATATTCGAAGAAACAAAACGCATGCATAATAATGAGAACCAAATACTCTAGAAAACATTACTCACATCAGCTTCAACTCTTTCACATATGACAGCGGATACAACAGGAATTGAAAGCAATCCATTTTGACCAATCCAAACACGTCTCGCACCATTTGCTGCTGACAGTTTAGTTATAATCTACAGATTCATTAAGATCATTAGCGATGTGCAAAACAACATTGACACTAGAAGACAAACATGTTATTTAGCATGAAAGGAATATTCACAGTTGCCTCCCATATTATAAAGCGGTAATGGAAGTGTTAAAACGGCTCTATTATTTTCTCAATTGAAAAGTGAGATACATAAAGGGGATATTCAAAATCCTAAATATAAAATCCTAAATATAAAAGGGTAAACTAGTAAATTCGGATCAACATATAACAAACTTCACCTTGAGTCGAATTGCACAACTAGAAAATAAACATAAAATTAACTAAAACAAACTCAAAAACAAACTAACAAAAGACTGAAATTGTCTTTGAGCAAAACTTGAACTTTGCAATGGGAAGAGGCTTTGTGAGCATATCAGCTGGATTCTCTTCGGTGCTAATCTTCTTTACAAGCACATTACCTTCAGAAATCACATCACGCACAAAGTGATACCGTATATCAATGTGCTTAGTCCTCTCATGGAACATCCGGTCATTTGTCAAATGAACGGCACTTTGGATGTCACAAAATACCAAGATAGGATCACCAAGAGAATCAATCTCACCAAGAAATGCCTTGAGCCAAATAGCCTCATTAATAGCCTCCGTGATTGCCATGTACTCTGCTTCCGTGCTAGAGAGTGCAACAGTGGATTGAAGTGTTGACTTCCAACTAATTGCACACCCTCCAAGAGTAAAAACATAACCAGTCAAAGACCTCCTCTTATCTAAATCACCACCAAAATCCGAATCCACATAACCCGTTAGTATCTCATTTCCTCCAAACTCCAAATGATCATTAATGGTACCTTTCAAGTAGCGAAAGATCCATTTTACCGCTTCCCAATGTCCTTTTCCAGGACAAGCAAGGTACCTACTCACCACACTAACGGCTTGAGCTATATCGGGTCTAGTACACACCATTAAGTACATAAGACTCCCGACTGCACTTGAGTATGGAACATTTTTCATATATTTCTTCTCATGTTCGGACTTAGGACTCATAGCAGCTGAAAGCTTGAAATGTGTTGCAAGAGGGGTGGAAACAATCTTGGCTTTCTTCATGCCAAAACGACGGATTACCTTTCCTGCAAACTCCTTTTGTGAGAGAAAGAGTTTTCGATTGGGCCGATCCCTTGATATTTTCATGCCAAGGATTCTTTTGGCGACCCCTAAATCTTTCATCTCAAATGCCGAACCAAGTTGCTCTTTCAATCTTACAATTTCTTCCATATTGGAAGCAGCAATCAACATATCATCAACATAGAGCAACAAGTAGATAAATTCTCCGCTACT
>Ga0209489_102576_pt1 | contig 36610 bp, 38 predicted proteins | sample SiratrowhiteBW_FD_187527 | JGI IMG/M metagenome (GOLD analysis project Ga0209489, IMG submission 187527) | Root nodule microbial communities of legume samples collected from California, USA - Siratro white BW (SPAdes) (version 2) | ecosystem: Host-associated > Plants > Roots > Nodule | place... | reverse complement strand
TTTCTCCAGGTTTGAGCAATTGATGATCAATCAACTGAACAACATCGAGTCCAATCAGAAGTCTCATCATGAGTATTGCGAGACTCATTTTCAGAACCTGGAAGAGCGAGTGGATGACATTCAAGGAAAGTTGGGGCAGATATTTTATGGGCCAGAAGAATAGTGTACACACTGCTTGGTTGATGATTGTTCCCCTCCATTTGATGAACTCAATGGGGGAGAATTAATTGTGTGTGTGTTTCATGCCCTGTGTGTTTTACAGTTTATTGTGTGTCATCTGTTTCTGTTTGTCTTTCAGTTGGTTTGTTTTAAGTTCAGATCTGCTTAGTCTAGTACTAAGCTTGGGTTGATTGAATATCTGCTAGGTATGTGCCAACACTTACAGCTCGGTTATTTTTTTCAGTCTGTTGATGTTTTCCTAATCATGATCTATGTCCTTGATGTAATCGGTAATTTGCTATGATGATATATTAATGGAATGATTGCCTTATGTTTTTAATCTCTTTATATGCTTTTAAGGGACATCAAAGTATGGGGGAGTAAAACATCTTAATCTGAATAAACTGAATCTGCATTCTGGAAGAAATTCAATTAACTGTGCTTTAACTAAACCAGCTGATTTGATAATTTTACTCTGAACCTATTGGACTTCATGATGCTAATAAACTGCTTGAGTAAATAGACAGGTACTTCAGGTTCAATTTATTAAACTCAACACACAACAGATTGCCTTCATCAAATTGGGGGAGATTGTTAGCATCAAGGCTAAGCACATGATTTGGTGAAGTCAATATTGTGAGCACCAAGGCTTAGCATATGAAGCTGATGAAGACTGCCTCATGAAGAATCTGTTCGAACCAACCTGGACTAGAATTATTCAAGTGAAGACTTTGTGCCAACATGAAGATAGTTGGGTGTTTAGGTCTTGGTCCTTAGTTGGGTTTGTGTGTTGGTGATTGGCTTAGTCCTTAATCAGTTGTGGCATGGATCATCACTTCTGAGGTGCTAAAAAGATTCACAAAGATTTTTATTAAAACTGTTTTTAATAAAAATAACCCAAAATGTTTTTGCTGGAAAAAGGTTTTCAATCGATTGAATTTCAAAACAATCGCTTGAATGTGACAGTTATTTCTGTTACAATAGAAATACAGTTATGGCTGTTACAACTGAAAACTTTGACTGGGTCAAACTAACGGTCAAATTCAATCGATTGAATGGTTTGTTCAATTAATTGAATTTTGACAGCTAAGTAGTTTTTAAAACTAATTTTGGGTATTTAAAGGAATGAAAATCATCACTTTCAGAATTATCAAAACAAACACTTTCGAAAAGCATTCCTTGAGTTTTTCTAAGAGAGATATTGCCCCTTTTGTGCGATCATCATTTTTGCAAAGCTTTTTAAATCAAGAAACCTCCAAGAACGTGAATCTTTGAAGCATCCTTGAAGTGAGGTTCTTGCTACTTTGGTTCTGGACCAAAGCTAAGTCTTCTACACCTGATCTTCATTCTGTGTAATCTGTTTTGTGTAGAAGCATTATGTTATCTTCTCTGATCCTGTTGATTTGCAATCTGTTTGCTGTTTTCAATTACTGGGTTTGTAATTGAGTTGGTACAGTGGGTTCTGCACTGGTCTCGCATCTGCTGAAGGGTTCAGTAGAGGGTGAGTGCTGCTGGGAGCAGTGTTGCTTGCGGAATGCAAGTGTTGTGGTGCAGTGGGTTTCTGCACTGGTTACAAACAAGTTGAGGGGTTCAGTGAGGTGTGGGTTTACTGTTGGGAGCAGTTTGTAACTTGCTGGGAGCAAGGGTTGTAAACTGATCTTGTGATCTGTTTTAGTGGAAATCTTTGCTAGTTTGCAAAGGACTGGACGTAGCCCTTGAGGAAGGGTGAACCAGTATAAAAATTCTGTGTTCTTGCTCTTCTTCCTACTCTTCTTGATTGCTTTTATTCACTGCTGCCATCATTAAAATTAACTGGATTAAAATCAGTTCATACTGTTAATCATACTCTAAACATCTGTTTACATAATCAACTGTGTTTTTGGATTGTGTGTAATATATTGGATTGTGTTTAAACATATTAAATCTGGGTTAGCACAATCTTACATTGTAAACTGATTTATGGGTTTAATTGATTTCTGGGTTTAACTGATTTTTGGGTTTAACTCTAATATATTCCGCTGTGCACAATCGATTGTTTACCTGACAGTTCAGAATTACACAGTCAATCGATTGAATAAAGAATTTTCATTCTCTACTTCAAGAATAAATCAGATTTGCGAAAAGTTTTCAAAGTTCAATTCACCCCCCCTCTTGAACTCGGTCTAAACCTTATTTTACACATTTAAGGAAAAAAAAACCCACACAAAATGGCTGAAATAATTCGTGCAACCCCAAGGGATGTTAAACAGAACATTGATTCAAGAATTTAGTACAAACTACTCACGAACTACCCATTTTTATTTTTGTTCTAACTTTTGCGAAATGTTTCTTTCAATTCCTTTCAACTTTTCTTGGCTTTTTCAACACATATATGTTGCATTAATTCAGAGTAATAACCCCATGAAATTTCTTTTTGAGTTTATGATTATTGAAAACAATTTCCAAAAGACAACCAAAGAAAAAAATATTACAACACTTGAATCTTAATGTTTATGGGTTTCAAATCTTCCAAACATGTTACCTTAATAAAAATTTCAAAATGATATTTAAAACTTTTAAAAATCTAGAAAAATTTAAGAAAGAAACAAGAACTCAAAGAAACTATAAGGAACACAAGAATGCAAAATTAACTAAGCATCAATATCATACCCATTTTTTAGAAAAAAGTTTGGCCAATTTTATAGATTTGGACACAATGAATTGATTAACAGAGTAAAGTTATGAAACAAAACAAAAAACACATGGAAAACAACTCAAAGATCATTCATCCAAAGATAAATCAAACAAGAAAATCGAAATTCGACATGCAAATAGAACTGGGTTTCATACTCATTCTTGAAGAACACTTACTTTGAATGTGATGAACACCTCCTTGGAATGGCCTGATCTTCTAGCTCTTGACACTAAATGGTATGACTTTATATGTATTTTTAGAATGTTGGAAGGATCTTTATCTACTCAAAAGTAGATGAAGGAGAAAACCTCTATGGGAGAAGAAACATTCAAGGCGTAACAAGAAGCATTCGTGGACATAGGAGATGATTAGCATTCAGTAATGCATGAAAATACATAAGGAAACAAGAAGAAGTAAAAGAATGAGAGTAAAAATGGATTAAAGAGTGGAAAAATGGAAGAACACACCACCTTTAATTAATAGTTCCAAGGATTCACCACTTGAAAAAACTTCTCAAGATAAAAACCAAAACAAAATAAAAGACAACTCTAACTCTACAAATTCTTATGAAGAGATTTTATTCAATTTCGAATTCATTCTTATCATTACAAAGAGAGAAACCATACATATATAGATGGAAATTTCATCCAAGAGAAGAAGAAGGGACATGAAAGTGTAGTTAACTTTGTTAACTCACTTAACTATATTTAACAAAAGTAATCCCTTGAAATTAGGGAATGTGCATGGTTGTTTCCTAGATTTAAGGAATGTAATGATGACAAAATGATTAATACAACAACAAAAGAACGAAGGAAAAACATTTCCTTAAAAGAACTTGCTAGGAAAAGGTGTTGAGAACCAAGAGCTTAAGTTTAATCAGACTTAAAAACATGCAAATCTAAGCAATCCAAATGGCACTTTGGAAAAGTTCCAACTGGACAAATCACAAGGTCAAGGGCCAAAAAGCTAAAGGACACATTGAGTGGGCTGGTTCAAGACATTTGGGCTAAGCAAACAAATTTGAAGATGCACTTTGAACCTGATTTCGTTCTTAATTTGATATGGGCTGATGAGAGATTAAATGAAGGAGTTTTGGGCCAAAAACAATCCAATTGAAGCATAGGGTCCATATGCCATGTGCCACCAGAGTAAGTTTAAGTGTAAATAGGCTATTTTCGGCTAAGATTAAATTTTGAAGAGTCAGCCGTTATTCTAGACGAATTTTAAATTTTGTTTTGATGTATTTTGATTAATTTTCCATAGGTCTTAGAGTAGTCCTGCTTAGTAAATTATGTTTTTCGTATTTCCATTTTATGTAATTAATTAGTCATCTGAAAGTTTGCCAAAAGGTTGTTGGTGCATTAAATTTGGAGGCTTCTGGGCTAATGAGGAGTCATGTCAGATTTTAGAAGGTAACAAAAGTCTATTTATGTCAGAAAACACATCTAAACAGGGAGTTGAATTTGAAATATGAATTATATTTTGAAAATTTTAGAAGTGAGAGTTTCTCTCTTGAGTTCTTCATTGGACCTGCAAACTTATAAAGGGCTGATCAATCTTGTAGCGTTTCTTCATACTTTAGAGTCTTTCTTGTGTTCTACAATGCAGGGGTTCTGAGTAGATCATCCTAAATCTGAATACTTAGAGATCTTAGGGAATTCAAATACTCTTTGTTGTGGGTTCTGAGGTTTATTCCTAACCGGGTCTTAATAAAACTTTTCTTTCAAAAATATATTTGGGCTGATGTTGTTAATACAACATGTTACGTGCTTAACCGAGTGCTTATTATGCCGATTCTCAAGAACACCCCTTATGAGTTGTATAAATGTAGAAAGCCCAATATTAGTCATCTAAAACTTTTTTATTACAAGTGTTTTGTGTTGAATAATGGCAAAGAGAACCTTTACAAGTTTGATGCAGAAGCTGATAAAGGTTTCTTAGGATATTCATTTAATAGTCATCCATATCGTGTCTACAATAAAAGGCTCATGACAGTAGAAGATTATGTGCATGTTTTGTTTGATGAATATAATCATGAGACACAAGTGCCTTCTAAGACTGATGCAGAAGAAAAGGTGACTTCGGATATTTTCTCAATGTTCAAGATGAATCGTTCAAAAAAATCCTGTTGAATGCAGTGAATCTGTTGCTGAGCCATAATCTCATGCAGATCTTCCTAAAGAGTGGAGGATTCTTAGAGACCTCTCTCTTGATAATGTCATTGGCCAAATTAAGTAGGGAGTATCTACCAGACATTCATTGTACAATTTCTCTGATATTATGGCTTTTTGCTGACAAATTGGACCTAAAAATGTGTGTAATGCCTTAAAAGATGAAAATTGGATTTCTGTAATGCATGAAGAAGTTTGTAATATGTAATGTTTGGATGCTTGTGCCTAGAACAAGAGAAAAGAACGTAATGGTACTAAATGGCTTTTTAGAAAAAAAATGGAGGAATTAAGTGTTATCACTAGGAATAAAGCTAAGTTGGTGGCTAAAGGTTATAATGAAGAAGAAGATATTGATTTTTATGTGACATATTCACTTGTTCCTAAATTAGAAGTTGTGATATTATTTCTTGCTTATGCTTGCATGAGTGGTTTTAAACTTTTTTAGATAGATTTCAAAAGTTCTTTTTTTAATATATTTATAAATGAAGAAGTATATGTTTCATAGTGATATGAGTTGATATGTGTTTTTTGTATGTTGGGGTTCTTGATTAACTCAAAGAGTTGAAGGAGATCTCCACAGGAGAAGAAACATTAAAGGCACAATAAGAAGCATTCATGGAGGTAAAAGATGGTTAGCATTCAACAATCTAAGAAAATGCATAAGAAACCAAGAACATGTAAAAGAATGAAAGTAAAAATGGATTATTAAGGAAAAGAAAAGTGGAAGAACACCCCACCTTGAATCAATGATTGCAAAGATAAGTGCAAAAGGTTCAACACTTGAAAAAGCTTCTCAAGATAAGAACCAAAATAATAGAAGAGACAAATCTAACTCACAAATTCTCATAAAGATATTTCATTCAATTTTGTAAAACAAGTTTAGGCCGAGTTCAAGAGGGAGGTGAATTGAACTTTCAAAAACTTTCGCAAAAATACCTTTTTATAAATTGAAGAATGAAAGTTCTTTATTAAAAACTACTAAAAAATAATATTCAGAAGTGCAAAGCAAAAGATGTGTAAATTCCGGAACAAAATCAATCAATTAACTATTTAATAGAACTGGAAACAACACCAAGCAGTTTACTGAAAGCACAAAAGTAATCAATTGAATACAATACACTCAGTCAAAGAGTAACCAGTAAATGCACTTAACAGAAATGTGAATCTTAGTCAAATTAGTAAAAGCACAAGAATCAAAGGCAGAGACAATTTATTGTTTTTAGAAAATATTTCAGAATAATACAACAACAATCAGATGAAGAGAATTCACAGTAAACTTAGATCAATTGAACAATAATGAAATTCAGATTAATAGACAACACAAGAAACAATAATTGTTCCAAGAAAAAAAACTTGTTTCAAGAAATTTAAACAATTAACCAGTAATTACTAATACTGGAAGACACGCAAGCAAGATCACGAACAGGTTCAGTCAATTATACAGATGAATTAACAAATCCAAAGAACACAAAATATCACCAGTATAATGAACAATCAATTATGCGTGAAAAATAGTTAATTGAAAGATCAAGAACAGAAACGATAAGTGTTCAAGAAGAGAGAAAGAAAGATCAAGAACACAAGATTTTATACTTGTTCACCCTTCCTCAAGGGCTACGTCTAGTCCTTTACCAACTAGCAAAGAGTTCCACTAAAAAGATCACCAAGATCAGGTTTACACAAATTTACAACACTTGCAACCCGCAAGCAACCACTGCTCCCAACAGTAAACAACCTACTAAACCCTACAATAGTTGTCTAACAAATGCAGAACCTAATGCACTAAACTTGTTACAATTACAACCCCTATGTAATTCGTAACACAACACTCACAATACAATAAGGATCAATCAATGAAACAATTACAGTAGTGAATCCACTCAATAGATTACAAATGTATTAAGAACATAGTAGAAACACTTAGCTCTGGATTAAAATCACAGTATCATGAATTAACATCCAAAGCAATGCTCCAAGATTAGTGTTCTTTATGAAAATTGATTGCTAAAAGATCTCAAGGTCTTCGCGCGATTTTCTCTCTTGAAAATTTCATAAGTATTCGCTCAAATGAGTTAGTTTTTTTGAACTCACATGCTTGACCTTTATATAAGAAAACTGGTGATAAGTCCTGTTAAAATTTCAATCGATTGTATCAATCGGTCAATCGATTGAATTTTTCTGTGACTTAGAACAAAATTCATCAAGATTCTGAAAATAATTTACTGAAATCCTTTCTGAAATGGTTTTTCAAAATCTGAATTAACCTTATTTAAAACCATTTATTAATTTGATCAAGCAAAATTAAATTTTGAAGCTTACTTTGAATTATGAAACATGCAACATATGATTTTAACCAAGACCAAACTCTCTCTCACACACACAACCTAAGTATAAGACCAAAACTCCAATAAGCTCTATGAATCTTCATGTAATCCACGTAGCTAGTAATGATCCAATGTAGACTCCATTCTTGTGTAGATTTCATCAAATCATATATTAGCTTGTGGTGCTAACAATCTCACCCAATTTGATGAAAGCAAACAAGTGTGTGTTGAGTCGCATTTCTTCAACCTGAATAAACTGAACTCTTGAACTGTTGATTAGTAATTTGTAATCTCAACAGGTTCAGAGCAAAAGTAAAATGATTTGATTCAACTGAAACAATTAATTGTTTTTCCTTAGGTTTTCAAACCAGTTTAAATCAGACTTTTCTGAAAGCATGTAATTGCTCCCCCATACTCCATTGTCCCTTCAAAGTATGTAAAGAAAATTAAACAGTATTAGAAATAGGCTCAGTATTAACGACATAAATACATAACTTCATTAGATATTACGTATTCGGGTTACATATATGAATTATGGGCAACCGGATTTTACAACATTGGACAGGGTAAGACTTCATCATTCAACCTGTCGCAACCGGGATCACAATGGGATGATCAAAAAATAAATTTTATTAAATATTTAAATTTGTGATTGGAGTCGCCACCATAGTTTATTATGGAAAACCATAGAAAAACCAAAATTAAAATGTCTACGAACAGATTCAAGATTCGAAAGTCGGTTACGTGTGGGGAAGGTATTAACACCCCCACGACGCCCGTCCTAAGACGATATCTTTAATTAAATAAGAAAATGAGTATGGTTTAATAAAATGTTATTTTTCTCAAAAATACATGATAACAATAAAGAAGCAATTAAAAAAACGCAAATGCTAATAAAAATAAATAAAGAAAATATTAAAAAAGCAATTAAAAATAAATAAATAAATAAAGAAATAATAAAGACAATTGAAGACTAACAAATAAATAAATATAAAAACAATAAAGATACAATAAGAATGGATAAATAAAACAAAAAAAAACAAATAAAAATCCAAATAAAAGATAAAAAAGAAAATAATAAAAGGTGCCATAAACAGTAAATAAAAGATGCAAAAGAAAAAATAAATAAAAACAAAATACAAATATGAAACAAATAAAAATAAATAGAATAAAAATAATGCAAATAAAACAAAGAAAATATTTTTTATTTTTTTGGCGCGACAATGATTGATCTTGGTCCTACGTATCCATGATAAAAAATTAGGGTTTACGTAGTTCTAATTTTTTAGATTGGTTTGTTATGGTTGTTGGTATTTATCCTTTTTTTTATTTTTGAAAATTTTGTTTTATTAATTTTTTTTAAAAGAAAGTTTTATATTTTTCTATTTTTGAAAATTGTTTCACATTTTTTATTAAAGAAAAACTGTTTTATTTATTTTATTTATTTTTTCCAAAAATTCATAATTCCTTAAGTTTTTAGGAAGCATTTTATATTCTCCACGAGAATTTGAAAATGTTTTATATTTATTTATTAAAAAAAAATCAAAGCGATAAGGGCTTAATCTCATGGTACCATAGTAGCTCTCAAACCTGGCAATCACATGTGCATATAAAGTATATGAGATCAAGCAATCATAACATACCAGTTGAAGATGCTCAAAAAACGTGTTCCCTTTTCACTAACAACTTTTGAAAATGTTTTATAATTTTTATTTATTTTTTTAAAAAAATCAAAGCGATAAGGGTTAAATCTCAGGGTGTCATAGTAGCTCTCAAACAAGGCAATCACATAGCAATCAAGACATACCAGATGAAGATCCTCAAAATACGTGTTCCCCTTTGATTAAGAACTTTTGAAATTTTTTTATATTTTTTAAAAAGATCAAAGTGATAAAGGCTGAATGTCAGGGTACCATAGTAGCTCTCAAACAAGGTGTTGCAACCGGGGTCACGACGGGGACGGCGAACAAAATAAAATTATTATTTTCAAAATAGAGGAGTCGCCATCATAGTTTATATGGAAAACTATGGAAAAATCGGAAAAGGATAAGGCAAGTCCGTGAAAATCGAATTTTGGGTCCGGGAGTGGGTTACGTGTGGGGAAGGTATTAGCACCCCACAACGCCCGTCCTAAGACGATACCTTTAATTATATAAATAAAATCAGTGTAATTTTTAAAATGTTTATTTTCCCAAAATATATGAGACAAAAATGATGATAAAAATAAACAAAAATATTTTTTATTTTTGGAAAGAGCCCGACAAGGTTTGACCTTGCTCATACGTATCTCCATCAGGAATGGAGAATCAGGGTTACGTAGTTCTTTGGATAAGATTGTTTGTCGGGTTGATAGTTTTATTGGTGACATTTTTGTAATTAATTTTTTGATATTTGATATTAAAATTATTTATTTCCAAAGTTTCATATTAAATATCACCTGACGCGTGTGACCATTTGATATTTAAGAAACATTTGGAATAATAATATTAAATATCGTATGACGCATATGGCCATTTGATATCTAATATTATATTAAAAAAATAATATTCCAAAATTTTATTTCTAAAGTTTGTATTAATTATCGTATGATGCATTCTGCCATTTGATATTTAAAAACTTTAGAATAATAATATTAAGTATCGTATGACGCGTGTGGCCATTTGATATCTAACATCATTAGAAAATATAATATCCTAAAATTTTATTTCTAAAGATTTATATTAAATATCGTGTGACGCGTGCGGCCATTTGATATTTAAGAAAAATTTGGAATAATAATATTATATATCGTATGACGCGTGTGGCCATTTGATATTTAACATTGTTAGAAAATATAATATCCTAAAATTCTATTTCCAAAGTTTTATATTAAATATCGTGTAACACGTGCGGCCATTTGATATTTAAGAAAGATTTGAAATAATAATATTAAATATCGCATGACGCGTGTGGCCATTTGATATTTAACATTATTAGAAAATATAATATCCCAAAATCTTATTTCCAAAGTTTTATATTAAATATCGTATGACGCGTGCGACCATTTGATATTTAAAAAAACTTTAGAATAATAATATTAAATATCGTATGACGCGTGCGGTCATTTGATATCTAACATTATTAGCAAATATAATTTCCCAAAAATTATTTATAAAGTTTGAGTATCCCAATTTAATTTTTATTAAAATAATAAAAGTAATAATAATTATGACACAATAAAATAAAAAAATAAAACGTGCAAGATATAAGCTTAAAATATGGAGGTACACAAATAAAAAGGGTTGTAGTTTTGGGCTGGCCCCAAAGGCGCATAATAATTTTTTATTAATTTTTTTGTGGTGCAATGGTAATGTGAGGGGTACGAATAGTTTTTATTGTTGTTTTTTTAGGTTGGTGGTGCAATGGTAATGTGGGGGTGCGAATAGAATGACCCAACTCCTAAACCCTAAACCCTAAGCCACCATCACCTTTCTTCACTCATGATGAACCAAAAGTGAAGACGACAATGAGGAAGGAGCGACGGTGGCACTTGGTGAGGAGCGGTGGCGGCGGCGACGAGGAGTGGTGGCGGTGCGGTTTTTTTTGGGCAAACATAATTGAATCTTGGTGCAATTTTGGTGGATTTTAGGGGCTGTTTTTTAGGTGTTTTGGATAGTGGAAAGTGGTGTAGTGAAGGGTTATAGTAAAAGGTTATGGAAGAAGGATTTCATGGAGGAGAGAGTGTGACTATATTTGGTTTAAAAGGTGGAACATGCATGGTGGCATTAAAGTGGGATAAAAAAAGGAATTGAAAGTTTTTTCTTATGTTAGCACACTTATCATACGAGAACCAAGCAACAACAAAATCATAAATCTTAAATACATGCCAATTTTAAATTCTAAAAACATACCTGAAACTTGATTCCTCAAAGCTTGATCTCTAAAAAAAACTACTTCTCTTTTCTAAAAAAAGATGCTCATTTCTCCTTTTTCTTATGTCTCTCTGTATTTTTCTCTTAATATTTCTCTTTCCTTCCTCCTCTTTTCCTTTATATCATGGGATAATTTATAATATGAATAATAGCAGTTATCAGAGAAGTGGCTTACGGGGAAAAATGATTGTGGAAAGTGGTGAGGAATGGTTTCACCACGTATTTTTTTTTGTTATTATTATTTTTTTATATTATTTTATTATTAAAAGAAAGTAGTTCAGAGGAGTGACTCAATCTCTTTTTTTGTTATTATTTTAAATATGTACTGAACACGCAGATCAAGAAACAGTTTGAAAGCAATCTCAATTTTATTAATTATTATTTTTTATTATTTTTTGTTTTTTTTCTTATTTTTAGGTTCTGTTGCTTTATTTTATATTTTTATTTTTTGTTATTTTCGTTTTTTATTAGTAATTGTTATTTTAATTTTTAAAAATTAATGAATAAGTCAAACCTCTCTCTTTTTTATATTATTTTTCGTTTTTAAAATAAATCCGTAACTAATCAACTATATTTTATTCTTCTATTATTATTTTTGTTTTGTAAAATGTTTTATTCTAATTAATATTTATCCAGACGAAATAAGGTGTTGACACAAGGCAATCACATGTGCATATGAAGTATATGAGATCAAGCAATCAGAATATACCAGTTGAAGATCTTCAAAAAATGTGTTCCCCTTTCATTAACAACTTTTGTAAATGTTTTATATTTTTTATTTATTTTTTAAAGAGATCAAAGCGAATAAGGGCTGAATCTCATGGTACAATAGTTGCTCTTAAACAATGCAATCACATGTTCATATAAAGTATATGAGATTAAGCAATCGGAACATACCAGTTCAAGATCCTAAAAAAAAAATGTGGTCCCCTTTTCCCTAAATTCGAACCTTCAAATTTTCTACCACCACAAATGCCCAGGATCTTTTTTAGTATCTCTCCAATATTTTTCGTGTGTGTGCCTATTGAGTGTGGATGCCTATTTATACTAGTACTATCCTGTTCACTTTTAATTGGGGTTTGAACCTATTAATTTTTTATTATATCCACTTAATTGCAGTTTTACAAAATTGCTAATCAAATATTAAATGGGAAGAATGAGTCTGGAATACTAAATGGGTAGAGTCATCAAATTGTGGCAGAAATAAATCCCCCGTGCCTAATCAATTATAGCTAAAGACAGGGGATAGCAATCATTGCTCAGAATAATTAGAACGAATGTGGAAAATAAATGGAGAATAATTGAGTATAACAACAAAATGAGTATAACTAACGTAACACATATTTATTATTTATTTAATTTTTATTATTTTATTTTATTCTTTCTTTAATTTATGTTTCTTTAATTATTATTTTTTTAAAAAATTATTATCTCTAAAAAATGAAACATATAAGATGAAAACTGAATTTTCTTTTTTTTATTAATTTTATTAAGAACAACTTGAAAAATAAAAGGAGTCAGCATATAAAACAATCATAACAGTTCAAAAAAAGATAATGCACTAATCATTAGACAATCAATATTTAATTGAAAATCACCAACATTTAATCACCGTTGCAATTAATCAGAATAATAATTATCTCAACTATTCATATTTCTAACCTTTGTATATTTTCAATTTATTCTCAATTGATTTTCGTGTAATTAATGGGCCTTAGAAAAGGCAGGTAGAAAGAGAGAGGCAATGTGACATGGCAACACTTTAATGAGAATGTTATTTTTTTTAACACACTTTTAGTGGACTGATTTTCTTTACTTTTTTTTTTTTTTTTACAAATTTTATTTTAAAACTTTATTCATAAAATAGAATGAAACCAAAAACTCTCTTTTTTTATTTATTTAAATGACAATGTATGATAAAAACTAAATAACACACATTTTTTATTTTAATTCTATATTTTATTTGCCCGAACGAAATTGGGTGTTGACAGCTACGCCTCCTTACTTAAATTTTACCAAATGATCTGAAGTTTTGAAGTTTAGATTATCTGAGTAAAAGATAAGTAAGGACAAAAACACTAATTTCGTTTGATTTTGAAAATAAAAGACAATAAAATAAATGCGTAGATAGAGGTTGAGACCTTGTACTCAGACGAGAGGGTTACGTACCTTGAACTGACCTTGTACTGAGACGCGAGGTTCATTGTTCTTCCTTTTGACCTTGTATTGAGACGAGAGGGTCGTAAACATTGATTTTGAACCGACCTTGTACTGAGATGAGAGGGTCTTAAACTTTGATTTTAAAACTGACCTTGTACCGAGACGAGAGGGTCGTTGTTCTTCATTTTGACCTTGTACAGAGACGAGAGGGTCGTAAACTTTGATTTTTAAACTGACCTTGTACTGAGACGAGAGGGTCGCACATTTTGATTAAATCTTCAAACAATGTCACTAAGATTATACAACCATGTTGTAAAATGTGGAGATACGACATTGAGTCCTTTCTCTAATAATATCTTGTGTTGATTTGCAAAAGTTTGATTTTTCTTGTTGAAAAATATATGTTAGATGCATGACAATGCATGGATTTTTCTTTTTGTTTGTCCTTTTTGAAGAATGCATTTATGAATGCACGAAATTTGTTTTTTTTTAAGAATGCATATTAAAATGCATGAAATTTGTTTGAATATGAATTTTTGATTTTGTTGTTTTCGAAGAATGCATATGTATGGATGAAACTTTGCATGAAAGTGAATTTTTTGTTTTGTTCTTAAGAATGCATATGTATATGCATGAAATTTTATTTTATTTTTTTCCTTTTGAAGAATGCATGCATAAAACTTTTGATTGAATATCATTTTTTGAAAAAAATGAATATACGGATCCATGAAATTTTGTGAACTTTTTGAATGAAAATGCATGCCTGAATGCATGAATTTTTTTTTTTTTGCCTTTTTTGATTTTGTTCATTTTTCAAAATTTTTTTCGTTTTATTCTTTTTTGAAGAATGCATGAAATTTTATTTTATTTTTTATTTTAAATGAAAATGCATGTTTGAATGCATGAAACTTTATTTTCGATTTCTTGGATGATAATGCATGGAATTATATTTTTTTAATTTTCGTGAATGATAATGCATATATTAATGCATGAAATTCTATTTTTTATTTTTAATTTTCTTTCATTTTCAATGGTAATGTATGTACAAATTTTTCAATGATTTTACAAATGATGATTTTTTCAGTGAGTTTTTCAAAGACAATGTTTCAAAAAGATATGTATAAATTTTTCGAAAGAGAAGGTATGTACAAAAGATATTTCAAATGTTTCAAAATTTATGTACAAAGGAATATTTTTCAATGATTTCTTCCAATGTTTATCCAAATATATATTGTTTTATGTACATTCAAAAGGATTTTCAATGATTTTTTTTTATTTAAATACATATGTACAAAGAATTCAAAAGATCTCAAGAATATATACAAACTTCAAAGTGAAAATACGTACAAAAGTTTTTCTTTGATTTTTTTTTCAAAAATATGTACAAAATGGTTTTCTTTGATTTTTTTTTTCAAAAATATGTACAACGATTTTTCTTAGATTTTTTTCAAAAAATATGTACAAAAGTGATTTTGATTTTTCCTTTCAAAAATATGTACAAAATGATTTTCTTTGATTTTTTTCAAAAATATGTACAAAATGATTTTCTTTGATTGTTTTTCAAAAATATATACAAGGATTTTTCTTTGACTTTATCATAAATATATACGAAAATGATTTTTTTCCCTTAACCCAAAAGGTTTTCAATGTAGAATCAGGTGTTCCTTGTAAGGCTGAATTCATTAGATGCTGACTTTTCTCAAAAATCTCATAAAGTTGAAGCACATGCCAACAAAGATAATCACTAGCTTTCCGTTTAGAAACACAACTTTGATGTATGCTTGAACTCTCAGGCCAATGGTAAATGGGTAAGTTAAAACTTGGGGCATTTGCTACATATATGGAAAATGCACCCACCGTATAAGGATTGCCCAGTTTCGACAGATCAGACTTTAGATTTGACTGAAAGCACAACTGTTTTTAACAAGGAAATGACTTTATAAGGAAACCTCAACCGAATTGCCCCAGTTTGTATGGGCGAAGGTAATGATAAGGTATGTGCGAAGGATGAGTTATAAGGTAAAAATTTGATAATGAGGGTGCAAATGAAATCAAATTGCCCCAATTTATATGTATAAGGGTAATGAATGATTAACCATTTCTATGAGGTAGGAATGGGGTACCAAGGGTATGAAAGAAACTAGATTTCCCCAAGTTGGTATGTACAAGGGTAATGTTGAGATATGTATGAAGGGGATTGACTATTTTTGTGAAAATGGGGTGGCAAGGGTATGAAAGGAATTAGATTGCCCCATGTGATGCTTTATCCTCGACTGACTTGTAGATTGGTGAAATTTTTAGTCTGACAGAGGCACTCTAATAAATTTTTTTCCTTTTTATTTTTCTTTTTTTTTAACACGCATTATCAACCACATTATCTCGTTACAAAGTTAATTCTTATGAAAATCATAGCAATCATTCATGAATCAATATGGACTTTATTGGGCTTGTAATATGGTCAGGGGTAAAAAGGGTTGTGAAAGAAAGGATATAAAGGCTCAAAAATAATTTTTGGGTTTTATATTGAAACAAGGACCATCAACCAAATAATATGCACAATCAAGGTCTTCTTATATGAGCTCCTCGCATCACATTCCCTTTTTTCTTTCTCATTAGAAAGCCCTTGTTGTATTCACTCCTTGACGAATTTTTGAGAATTTCTCTTTTACTTGTTTCTCTCTCTCTTTTTTCTTTTTTCCTTTTTCAATCTCTTTTCTTTTCTTGAGAAGCTTTCGATGTACTCCTTACTTGATGTGTATCTCCTTTAGGCTTTCATGAACTACTAATGATACTCCTTTCTTGATGAGTTAAGAGCTTTAACATATACATTTTGAAACCTTGAGCTGAGTTTTAATACGTTGACGATCCTCATTAGAGGTATTTGAAAGAAATATTTACTTTTGGCTCAAAGAAGGTACAAAGGATTTGTAAAAGTGTTTAGGATGAAGAAACATGACCATATATCACTTTGAATCATGATTGCTTAATCTTCAAAGAGATTAATAGTGAAACAAAATTTAATGACTTCCAACACATGCCTTTTTTTCTTTTTTTTTTATTTCTTTTTCTTGTGTCCTATCTTTTGCTTCGATCGCCCTTGCCGATTTTCAATCTATCGGACTTTTATCATTTTTTTTATATATACTATTTTTTTATCGCCTTTGAAGACAAAAAATAGAAACAATCCTTTTGCTAGCAGTAGAAACACAACATTTCTGCTTCGATATAATAGTTTCCTTAGGCAATGGAAATCCTCAAGGCAAATCTTTTTCTTTGGATATTTAGAGAGTTTTTAAGCTTTTCAGGAATTTTGACGGGTGAAAGGTATCAAGCATTATGTGAGACAATTTCCTTAAGAGAGTCAATTTTCACCTTTGTTAAACATTTTGCTATTCACACTTCATCTTATCATTTACCATCTTATGAACTCAATAATTCATCTCATTGAAAAAGAACTTCTAAATTTTTTACAAGAGAGGTTTTAACATTTACAATACAAGTTTGTACAAATGAAAACCCTGTCTTTATGGAATCATATCAAGCATAGAACTTTTTGACTGCGTTAGAGTTGACTAGCAAAGACAACTCTTCCCCATCCATCCTTGTGAGAATCAGTGCACCTCCGAGCAAGGCCTTTTTAACCACGTAAGGGTCTTCATAATTCGGCATCCACTTGCCTCTATTATCCCTTTGGACTGATATGATCCTTTTGGAATTCTCTAGGGTGAACCTTCTTATCAAATGCCCTCTTCATTCTTCTTTGTTATAATTGTCCATGACAAATTGTTGCTAGTCTTTTTTCATCAATGAGGTTGAGCTAGTCAAGTTTGACTTGCACCCATTCAACCTCTTCTAATTGAGCCTCCATCAACACTCTCAGGGAAGGAATTTCAACTTTGAAAGGAAGAACTGCTTCCATCCCATATACCAATGAGAAAGGTGTTGCTCCTGTCGACGTTCGCACTGAAGTACGATATCCATGTAAAGCAAATGGTAGCATTTCGTGCCAGTCTTTATATATCACTACCAGTTTCTGGACAATTTTCTTTATGTTCTTGTTTGTCGCTTCTACTGCTCCGTTCATCTTGGGTCGATAAGGGTAGGATCATGATGTTCAATCTTGAATTCTTGACATAGCTCGAATATCATTTTGTTATTCAAGTTTGTAGCATTATTAGTAATGATTCTGCTAGGTATACCATATCTGCAAATGATCTCTCTTTTGATGAACTTTGCCACTACCTTTCTTGTCACATTGGCATAAGAAGTAGCCTCCACCCATTTGGTGAAGTAATCTATAGCCACTAGAATGAAATGATGCCCATTTGAGGCTTTTTGCTCAATAGCTCCGATGACATCTATGCCCCACTTATTGGCCATGGTGCGGATAACACATTCAACTTCGTCGGTGAGACATTGATATTGCCTGTATATGCCTGACATTTATGACATTTCCTTACACGAATGCAACAATCATTTTCCATTGTCAGCCAAAAATACCCTGCTCTCAAAATCTTTCTAGCCATTGAATGACCATTCATGTGAGTTCCAAAGGTTCCCTCATGGACCTTCCTTAAAATCAATTATGCTTCGCTTGCATCTACACATCTGAGGAGTATCATATCATGATTCCTTTTATACAACATATCCCCACTTATCACAAATTTTGCAGCCAATCTTCTTAACATCCTTTTGTCATTCTCGTTAGATTCCTCTAGATATTCTTTGTTTTTGAGGTATCTCTTGATATCAAAATACCATGGCTTGTCATCTGATTCTTCTTCTATGAAGGAGTAATAAGTTGGATGTTTGTGACTCTTTATCTTGATCATTGATAATTCACCTCCTTGGTTTACCTTGAACATGGATGATAAGGTAGCCAAAGCATCAGCCAATTGATCCCAAGTTTCCCACTCTCTCTTTACTTGCTGGACGACAAGGGCAGAATGACCATACACTTCTAAACATTTTGCCCTAAATTAAATGGCAGGTCGAATACCCATAACACACGCTTCATACTCTGCGGTATTGTTGGTACAATCGAAACATAATCTTGTTGTCATAGGTATGTATTGCTTCGTAGGAGAGATAAGAACTGCTCATATTCCATGTCCCAACGCATTAGGTGCCCCATCAAAGAACAATGTCCACATATTCTCATTATTGTCATAATCAAGGACCAGAATTTCTTCATCTGGAAATTCATACTACATGGGTTGGTAATCTTCAATGGGTTGGAGCACCAAGTAGTCTACAAGGGCACTGCCTTTGATAGCTTTCTAAGTAACATATTGTATGTGATATTCAGATAAAAGCATTTGCCATTGAGCTATTCTCCCTGTAAGAGCAGGTTTTTCGAAGATATACTTGATTGGATCCATCTTGGAGATTAACAATGTTGTGTGACTTAGCATATACTGTCTCAATTTGTGGGCAGCCCAAGCCAAAGTACAACAAGTTCGTTCTAATGTGAAATATCTTTGCTCACAATCTATAAATCTCTTGCTCAGGTAATAAATGACATGCTCTTTCCTTCCCGTTTCATCATGCTAACCTAGAACACAGCCTATTGATTCATCTAACACTGTCAAGTATAAAATAAGAGGTCGCCTAGGGACTGACGGACATAATATTGGGGGTTCTTGTAGATATTGCTTAATCTTCTCAAAAGCTACTTGACAATCTTCATTCCATTCTTTGGTTTGATTTTTGTGAAGCAATTTGAACATGGACTCACAAGTGGAAGTTAATTGGGAAATAAATCTAGCAATATAGTTTAGTCTTCCCAAAAATCCCCGAATTTCTTTTTCCATGCATGGATGGGGTATTTCTAGAATTGCACGAACCTTGTCTGGGTCCACTTCGATCCCCTTTTGACTCACAACGAAACCTAGAAGTTTTCCAGATCTCACGCGAAAAGTGCATTTTGCCGGATTCAACTTGAGCTTGAATTTTTTTAATCTTTCAAACAATTTTCTCAAATTAGCTAGATGCTCTTCTTTGGATTTGGACTTGGCAATCATATAATCATTATAAAACTTCAATTTCTTTGTGCATCATGTCATGAAAAAGGGTTACCATTGCCCTCTTATACGTTGCTCTAGCATTTTTAAGTCCGAATGACATCACTTTATAACAAAAGGTTCCCCATAGGGTAATGAAAGTAGTCTTCTCCATATCTTCCGGTTCCATCTTAATCTGATTATACCCGGAGAAATGATCCATGAATGAGTATAATAAAGATGTAGCAGTGTTGTCCACTAGCATATCGATATGTGGTAGTGGAAAATCATCCTTAGGACTGCCTCTATTCAGATCTCGATAATCAACACACATTCACACCTTCTCATCTTTCTTCGATACCGACACGACATTTTCTACCCATTGGGGATATTTGGCTACTGTCAGAAAACCCGCATTAAACTGTTTTTCCACTTCTTTTATCTTCATTGCCATTTTAGGTTTCATTCTTCTCAATTTCTGCTTAATCAGAGAATATTTCAACTTAAGAGGCAACTTATGTTGTACTATATCAGGATTTAGTCCAAGCATGTCTTGATAGGACCAGGCAAAAACATCTTTAAATTCCCTTAACAGAAGGTATAACCACTCTTGCATTTCCTTTGTTAGACTAGTACCAATTTTAACATGTTTTTCTGCCACCTCTTCTCCCAAATTAACTATCTCAAGTATCTCTTCATGTGGTTCGATTTCTCTTGTCTCTTGTTCCACTAACCTCAACAATTCCGAAGAGGGTTCACGGTCCTCATCATAATCATTTTCCGTATCCTTAATAGGGAGTTCAAAATTTGGACGCGAAAGATTTGAGTTTAAAAATCATCACATTTGCATTATTCGATTTTATGCAAATAAATAGGCAAGAAAGAAAATAAGGAAACCACAAATTTTCTGGAAAAGAAATGCAAACTGACTTTTATTTATTGAATTTGAAAATCACAAAGTTTTAAGCCCAAACAAAGGCTTTATTGAACTTGAAAATCACAAAGTTTTAAGCCCAAACAAAGGCTTTACTGAAAGAAAGAAAAACAACGATACATTTCATCATTAGCAAACACCACGAGTAAATCCTGGAACTCCCAATTGTTGATTCTCTCATTAGGAAGGCAAAGGCGCACGAGATTCAAACTTCCTTTACTCGGTGCTTCTTCAATTACAGCCACTTGGTCAGTGTTTATCCACCCTACGCTTCAGAATGTTTACCCTATATCACCTAGGGTAATCCCTTATTTTCTTCCTTTGAACATCTTCTTTCTATCTGCCCAAGTGAGTTTGTATCCTAGTCCATGTCTTCCTTTGTTCTCAGTTAACTCGAGCGGATTCTCCTTGACCACTTTTTCCCAATGCCGCTGTCCGTGCTTGTATGCTACTTTCAGTATAGTTTTCGCCATCATTATTGACGCCTTTGATAATCACGGGTTGACCTTGAAAGGTTCAACATACATCGTTCCCACAATCTCCAAAGCTTGAAAAGAAGTTTCCAGAGCCTCTTCAGTAGCCTCAATATAGGGAGTAGGTAATGGTCCACTCACCAATAAGTCTTCTTCTCCTGAGACTATAACTAATTTTTCATTGACTATAAACTTGAGCTTCTGATGCAAAGTAGAGGGTACAACACCAGCAGAATGTATCCAAAGACGCCCGAGCAGACAACTGTAAGCAGGAAGTATATTCATCACTTGGAACACGACTTGAAAGGTGCATGGTCCTATTTGTATAGGTAGTTAAATTTCCCCGATAACCTCTCTCCGACTTCCATCAAAGGCTCTTACGACCATGCTGCTAGGACGCAGATATACCCCTTCACAAGATATTTTATCCAATGTAATTTTTGGCATGACATTCAGGGATGAGCCATTGTCAATAAGTACTCTTGCCAACATGTAAGGTAATCATTTGCCCTGATGTGGCTCACGATTCCTTCAAACTGATCGAAGGATATATAATGTTCAACATGAGCTCCATTAAGGATCTTCATTAATAACTTTCGATGAGAGGTTGAATGCATCAACAAATCCAACTGTGCGATTCTTGTCGGCATGCGGTTTAGTTGGTCAACCACTTTGTACTCGCTTTGCTGTATGAACCGTAAAAATTCGCCAGTTGCTTCATCGGAAATTTCTTTGCTATCCTTCCCCTCATGTTCTTGGTCAACCTATAAGGCTTCTCCTTTCAAGAATGCTTTAGCCTTCTCTACGGTAGCTTCTTCGCCAACTTTCTCGGGATTTTTGCCATTGCGCAACTCTGGTGGGGTGAAAATGCCTCCGCTTCTTGTCATTCCTCCAATCCCAGAAATGTTATCCAAACAATCTTACCAATGTCAGTAGCCTCATTTTCTTGTTTTTCACTTGAGTCATTGTTCAAAACACTGATCCCATACTTCCATGGAACTACCTTATCGCTCTTATATGGAAAAGGAGATGGAATTTGTACCACCACAGGATGTACTTTTGCAGGTGCCACTGATTCTCTAGTGAAATGTATTACCAATAGTTTCGGTCTTGGTATACTTGATTTTTCACCAATTTGAACAAATACTTATTCCTCCTTCCTTTTGTGACAAATTTGTAGCATATGTTGATCCATCAAGTTTTGTAGAAAACTTTTGAATTCAGAACACTCCTTAATTGAATGATCATTATCAGCATGGAACCCATAGGAATCCTCTGGATGGTTAATGAGTTTAAAGTAACCTATCTGACAAATCAGTGAGAACATATCTTTCATCGGACTCTTGATATCTTCAACACTTCTTATCAGCCATTGATCTTCTTCACTTATAACAACATTTGTGGAAGGTCCTGCATGTCCCTATAAAGGGTTCTTTTTAACATTTGGCTTATTTTCTTGGAAAGTCAACCATTTGGAGTCTATTAATGACTGAACTTTGAACTTGCATGCTCTACAATTCTCAACCGAATGTCCAACTGCCCCACCAAGATAGTCACATCTAACATTGGCATCATAAAATTTAGGATAAAGCGGTTGCAAAGGTTTCATGGGACATATTGGAACCATAGCCCCTTGAAGGAGAGTTGGCAGGAGATCGGTGTATGTCATAGCAATTGGAGTAAACTGGACTTGATCTCTTCTCAGAAATGAATTCTACCCTTGAGTCGGATAAGAATTTGACCCCGCCTCATTCTTCCAATTTGGCTTAGAGATCTGAACATTCTGCTAGTTTCCCTGAATTGTATTTGCCTTGAAATTAGTTGAGGGTTAATGAACTGTGGTTGATGCTACTTGGCCATCACTTTCCTTCTTTTTACCAGAATTGAACTCGAACTTCTTACTGATCGCTGTAGGACCTTGTGCAATTTTTCTAGTTTTCAAACCAAACTCAATTCTTTCTCCAATGATGACAATGTCAGCAAAGTTAAAAGAAACATTGCCTAACATATGTTCATAGAAAGGAGAGTGTAAAGTGCCCATAAACATAGTCACCATTTCCTTATCATGCAAGGGTGGTTCCACTTGAGCAGCCAATTCTCTCCATCTCTAGACATACTCTTTAAAAGTCTCATTGCCCTTTTTCGACATATTTTGTAGGTGCAGTCTATCAGAAGCCATATTAACATTATATTTGTATTGCTTCAAGAAAGCATACACTAAGTCATTCCGTGATCTGATTCGAGCTGGTTCCAGATGCATATACCAGCTTAGAGGGGGGCATGCTAAACTGTCTTGGAAGAAGTGTATTAGTAACTTTTTGTCACTAACATGTGCAGCCATTTTTCTACAATACATAGTTAAATGATTCTTTGGACCTGAGGCACCTTTGTACTTCTCAAACTCGGGTACCTTGAACTTGGGAGGAATCACAATATCAAACACCAAACACAGACCCGCAGCATTCCCAAATCCAAAGTTGCCTCCTCCTTCAATGGCTCTGAGTCTTTCTTCTAGAAACTCTAACTTGTTTTTGGCTTCTTCTGTATTATGGGACATTCCTTGCAACACACAGGGTTGAACAATGGGTTGTGTGACTGTAGGGACCACTGGACCCTCAACATTAGTTCCAGTTATGCCATCATTTGGTTGCATATGAATTGATTCTTATTGATTTGCAGGTGTCCCTAAAGGATTCACTGAAACAAGTGGTGGTGGTTGTTCTTGCTCCGGTTGACCCTCATAAGGTGGAATATAATTTGGAGGAAGACCATATGGAGGCCATCCAATATGATTAAGTTTAGGTACCAGAACCATTCCAATCTGTTGCACCACAGGATTGGAAGAGATTGTTTCTTCATTTATGACCACTAGACTTTCCTTAGTGTTGTTCATATCAACTAAGGCCTCAAGTATCTGACCCATTTGTTCTTTCAGTTGGTTGACGTCATTTTTCACAAATTCAACTGCTTCCTCCAAGTTTTCCATCCTTCTGTGATTTGCAAGAGTTCCGTACGGGTCTTGCAGAAATCGAGCCGACATTACTTCGTTTCTATTTTCTTTACAAAAGAGTTAGAAAAAATGGTGAAAAAGTATGAAGCGCAAAGATGTTTATTGTCAACAATTGTTTTATGTTTTTAATTTTTCGTTCTTTATTATGTTTTGGTTTTTGGTGTTTTACTTATAAAAGAAAAGGGAGGATAGAAAATATGAAATTAATTGTGAACATTTGAAAAATTATGCAAAAGGAAAACGGATGAACTATAAAGATTGTGGAATACGCATGGAAAATTAAATGGAATCTGAGTTTTATTTGTTAATAGGAAACAGGCTGTCAACTAACAACTTATTACATATACTCAAAACAGGAAAGGAGAAACAAACTAGTTGTCGTCAAATGACAACTTTATTACATGTATTCAAAGCAAAAAAGATAAACTCAAGTTAGGTAATTCTTGGTACGAGCAACCATTTCTTTCATCAGTCCCACCAACCACTTACAGTGATGTAGAAAAGCTTCCACCTCCTTTAGAGGTGTATGTAAATGCAAAGATGCATCAGCTTCTTCCAACATTATTGGAACATATCTAATGGCTCCATTAGCCAATGATGCTAGCTGGGAAAACCATGTCTTCCAATGCTCAATGGTTTGCTCATGCTCTTCTAAGCGTTCTCCCACTTACAGAATCCTAGCCATGTATTCCACCTTCTTCTCTAGTTGCTCTCCGCGTTCCTTGCTCGCCTTATCCTCCCATTTTTCCACCAAATGCTCCAGTTTATCATTTTGAATTTGGAGATCATGGAGCTTTCCCAATGCTTCCTGATTTTCTCTCCTAGCCTCCTCATATAAGTCTATCCACTTGCTCATCATGGAGTAAGCATCATCCCTTTCTTAGACCTTCTTCAACAACTAGGTGTTAGCAACAGTTAAGTCTTGTTGGATCTTGAGGGTGTATTCCTTTTCCTGCTTTAGTTTCTTTATGACCCTATCATGATCCTCCCTTATATCGGCATAACCATGATGAAGATCAAGAAGATTTTTGGTCATCATGATGTTCTCATCCCTTAATTCTCCAATTTCTCTCTTTAGCTGCTTTGTTTTTTCTGATCCTTCTTGTTCTAATTCATCTTTTGGTTGGTCAGGGTAAATTGGTCTGAAAGGCAATTTATCCTCTATGATTATTTTCTCCAACCATTGTTGATATGGTATTTTCCATACACAACATATGGTCTAGTATCTTTTCCCATAATGACCTTCTTTTCCCATGCTTTCCAAATACTGGGTAGTATCTTAGCAGCTGAATCGTCTTCATAAAGATGCAAAAGAGGTTTCAAAATATAGGAGGTAGGAGTTCCTCTAATCGGATATCCAAATTGCCTCTGCGCCAGTACTAGATTGTAATTAATGCAACCCTTGATGCCTATGAGGGGCACATTAAGAAACTTGCCACGTTGATACACTAGGCAAGCTGTTGTTGCCACGCTAGTTGCCACTATATTTTCCTTTAAGTTAAACCAGCCAAACATTGAGACCATTCACTGGCTTTCTTCACCTCCAGCCTTTGTTGTTGGACAGATTCCATAGGACCTTTGATCCCCACAACCCTTTCCTCAAAGTGAGAGATTAACCAGATAAACAAAACAGGCAAACAACATACCAACCGCTTCTTATATTTCGAATGACATGAATCAAGGGCTATGTAAGTATCACCTAAAATCCCAGTGATCGGGTTTTCAGAATGATTTTTAAAAGCTATAAAAGCTCGGATAGCAGTTTCATCCACAAAGTTTTCAGCCTTAGGGAACAACAGGATCCCGAAGAGAGTTAAAGCAAAAACTTCCATAAGGGTTTTCCAATCTCCATCCTCATGTAATTGAGCCAAATGTCCTTCCAATTAACTCAACTTAAATCCTTTCATGCGACGTATAGAATAATAAGTTCATCTTCCAACTCCCTCACAGGTGCTGGTATGATCTTAGATAGGGCGATCATGGAGAGAGGTTCTTCCAAGTGCTGATAAGGCATTATCTTGTCTGTTGGCAAGGCTGGGATTTGTGAGAATTCTTCGAAGGTTGGCACCAGTTGAAAGTCACAAAAGTTTAAACATCTTAGGGGGGATCATAGTATTGAGATAATGCAGTGAGGGCAAATACTTGAACATTCACCTCCAATAATTCTAATAAATTCCTATATCGGTTCTTGAAGATGGTCCTTTGCACTGCCCTAAATTGCTTCCCTAATTCCTTGTGGACAATTAAATCATTCTTCAGCACCTTGACTTTTATCCTGTCTTTCAGGCCTTCCATTTCGCTACTTTTCTCAGATCCCATGTTAAATTCCATGACATACTCCACACTTTTTAATTTCATTATAAAAACCAAAATGCAGAGCTTTTCAGAAAATGTAATGTAATGAGTATGTAAATGAGATTAGAAAAAAAAATGCCATATATGAATGTGAAATGAAGTTCTTCGATTTTGTTTCCAAAAAAAATTTCTCTTTCCCCATTTTTTTAAAATGTATGAGTATAATGCATGACATCCTATAAAGACATGTATGGAATGCCTTTTTGTCCATTTTTATTTATTGAACTCATATGAGAAATTTTATTTTTGTTAAATAAATGAGGATATAAAAATGCACTATTTTTTTAAAAAGAACGATGATATGAAAATGTATATATGAATTTTTTTTATTTTATTGAATGAGAATGCATGTATGAATGCAAAAAACTCTATTTTCTATTATTTCTCTTTAAAATGTATTTTCAAAATTCCTCCCATGGAAAAAGCATGTTATAGAATGTAGTATGGATGTATTTGAAATGTATGATGCATGTTTAGATGTGTGATGAATGTCTAAACGTATGATACCTATTTAGAAGTATGATGTATGTCTAATTGTAAGATGCATGCAAAACTAATTCATGTATGCATGTCAATAATTTTTTTTAAGTGAGGGAATTATAAAAAGATGTTAAAATTATAAATAAATTAAGCAACAACTATATAAAAAAAAAGTTTTGTTTTTTTTTTCTATACTCTTTTTTTTATGCATGAAATTTCTAGGAATGGATTTTTTTTTTTTTTGAGAATTTTTTTTGAAAATGCAAATATACGAATGCACAAAATGGATGTATGAAATTTGGAGTATGCATAATTTTTTTTCAAGAGAATGCATGAAATTATTCTTTGTTTTTTTTGGAAGGTATGAATTCTTTTTAAAAATGTATAAATAACTAACTTTTTGTTATTTGATATCAAAATTTGTTTTAAAAGAAATGTATAAGTGCAATGAGAGTGCATGAACATATGCATGGAATTTTATTTGAGAATTGCTATGAAGATGCATAAAAGAATGCATGATGAAAATGCAGGGCATGTATATTTTCATTTTTGTTAATTGAATGCATGATGATATGAGGATGTATAGATCAATGCATTGACTATATTTAAAACAATTTTTCCTTTTGAGAATACATGTATGCTATTTATATGGGAGTACATGAATGACACATGAAACTTTAGATAAGAATAGATTCCATGAGATGTGTATGGAAGTATGAATCCCAAGTGAATGTATGAATGAATGAATCCCATATTTTTAAGTATAATGAGGATGCATGGATGAAAAAAATATATTTTAATTTATATAAATGAATGTATCTAAGAATGTATGAAATTCAATTTTTGATTGATTTTTTTTATGAATATTTTATGAATGGACGCATGACCCTTTTCTTTATTTTTTTAGAAGAAGACAATATGTAATGCATATAGAAAGAATGGGATTAATGTTTCTCTTTTTTATGTATAATGTTTTTTTTTTCAAATCCTAGAAAAGTATGTAAAGCATGTTAGAAAAAAATGTTTAATGCCTTTTATTTTTACTCCCCAAAATTCATTTTTTAGAAAAATATGCAATGCATGTGAGAAAAAATGTTTAATGTTTTTTTTTGGTATTTCCTAAAATCGTTTTTTTAGGAAAAGAAATATGCAATGCATGTGAGAAAAATGAGATTAGTGTTTTTTATGTTTTTTTGAAATCCATTTTTCTTTTTTTTAAATAGAAAGTATGTGATAGATAAAAAAAATGAGATTAATATTTTTCATTATTTTTTATTTTAAAAAAATTAATTCTTTTTTCTTTTGGAAACAAAAAATATGTGGGAAAAACATGAGATTAATGCTTATGCATAGGAAAAAAATCTCTTTTTTTTTTTTTTTAAGGAAAACCGTTGAAAGTATAGCAAGTAAACTCCAGGAAAGAGAGATGAGTCATAATTGGAGATTCTTAAGTACCAAGTCTTTCCTAGCCAGAGTTGTTCTTAGACCACTCTCACAAACTTTCTGTAAAAAATATGAGATTGATTAAAAAAAAATGTATTGTATCCAAGAAAAAAATGAGATTGATATTTTTTAGTTTTTTAATACTTGTGTAATGAATGACGGTGGATAATTGAGCTACCAAAAGTCTCACTTAGTGTCCTAATTAGGTCTGTCCTAGTGAGGCTTAAGTTCTAGGCATAAGAAATCATGAGGGTTCAAGTCCCTCTATCTAAAAAGCCTGTTTCACTTTCTAATTTTTTTCCTATCTATCTCCTCTCTATCTTTAAGTCGTTATTTATATGTTTTATTCTATTTATTCTTTCCTAACTAAATTCTAATTTTTATTTTCATCAATTTCCTATCTATCATAATTTTCTTACATAATGACAAGTCACTATTAAAGGTCACTAAAGCTATGGCCCCCTTTACCACACATCCATATCAGTTAGTAATGACAATATTTATGGACATGATAATAAAGGAAACATACTTTAGGTAGAGTTTTCGCACACCTGGGTTAGGAAGTACATCTGCCCAGTTTTGCTACACAACTCCTCTATTTCTAAGCTTCACAGAACCGGGTATAGGGCCCCACTCATGATATACATGTGTGTGTGAAGGGAGAAAAATACATACCCAAGCCCCATCTGCAAAACAACCAGAAAATTTCCAGACAGATATATATAGCATGTCTTCTATCCTAGGGTTCAATATTTCAACAAGCATAACAACACACAAATATATGCAACAAATAAAAATATTATATATAAAAATAAACAATCCTAAAAAAAATAAACAATATATACAAAAATATAAAAAACAACAAATATTATTTACAAAAATACACAAATAATAAAAAGAAAAGGCAAAATTAAATATTAGAAGATCACACAAATTTTACTCACACTAATAATAAATTTTTATTAAATATTTAAATTTGAGATTTGAGTTGCCACCATAGTTTATATTGGAAAACCATAGAAAACCAAAATTAAAATGTCTACGAACCAGATACAAGATTCGGGAATCAGTTACGTGTGGGGAAGGTGTTAGCACCCCACAATGCCCGTCCTAAGATGGTACCTTCAATTAAATAAGAAAACGAGTGTAGTTTAATTAAATGTTATTTTTCCAAAAAATAAAAAACATGATAACAATAAAGATGCAATTAAAAAGAAATGAAAATGCAAATAAAATAAATAAAGAAAATATTAAAAATAAATAAATAAAGAAATAATAAAGACAATTGAAGACATACTAGTCGAAGAAATCAGAACATACCAGTTGAAGATCCTCAAAAAACGTGTTCCTCTTTCATTAACAACTTTTGAAAATGTTTTATATTTTTATTTATTTGTTTAAAAAAATCAAAGTGATAAGTGTTAAATCTCAGGGTACCATAATAGCTCTCAAACAAGGCAATCCCATGTGCATATGATGTATATGAGATCAAGCAATCAGAACATACCAGTTGAAGATCCTCAAAAAACGTGTTACCCCTTTCATTAACAACTTTTGAAAATGTTTTATATTTTTTATTTATTTTTTAAAAAGATCAAAGCGATAAGGGCAGAATCTAAAGGTACTATAGTAGCTCTCAAACAAGGCAATCACATGTGCATATAAAGTATATGAGATCAAGCAATCAGAATATACCAGTTGAAGATCCTCAAAAATCATGTTTCTCTATCATTAACAACTTTTGAAAATGTTCTATATTTTTTATATATTTTTTTTAAAAATCAAAGTGATAAGTGTTGAATCTCAGGGTACTATAGTAGCTCTCAAACAAGGCAATCCCATGTACATATGAAGTATATGAGATCAAGCAATCAGAACATACCAGTTGAAGATCCTCAAAAAATTTGTTCCCCTTTCATTAACAACTTTTGAAAATGTTTTATATTTTTTATTTATTTTTTAAAAAGATCAAAGCGATAAGGGCTGAATCTAAAGGTACTATAGTAGCTCTCAAACAAGGCAATCACATGTGCATATAAAGTATATGAGATCAAGCAATCAGAATATACCAGTTGAAGATCCTCAAAAATCATGTTTCTCTATCATTAACAACTTTTGAAAATGTTCTATATTTTTTATATATTTTTTTAAAAATCAAAGTGATAAGTGTTGAATCTCAGGGTACTATAGTAGCTCTCAAACAAGGCAATCCCATATACATATGAAGTATATGAGATCAAGCAATCAGAACATACCAGTTGAAGATCCTCAAAAAATTTGTTCCCCTTTCATTAACAACTTTTGAAAATGTTTTATAATTTTTATTTATTTTTTAAAAAGATCAAAGCGATAAGGGCTGAATCTAAAGGTACTATAGTAGCTCTCAAACAAGGCAATCACATGTGCATATAAAGTATATGAGATCAAGCAATCAGAATATACTAGTTGAAGATCCTCAAAAATCATGTTTCTCTATCATTAACAACTTTTGAAAATGTTCTATATTTTTTATATATTTTTTTAAAAATCAAAGTGATAAGTGTTGAATCTCAGGGTACTATAGTAGCTCTCAAACAAGGCAATCCCATGTACCTATGAAGTATATGAGATCAAGCAATCAGAACATACCAGTTGAAGATCCTCAAAAAATTTGTTCCCCTTTCATTAACAACTTTTGAAAATGTTTTATATTTCTTATTTATTTTTTAAAAAGATCAAAGCAATAAGGGCTGAATCTCAGGGTACCATAATAGCTCTCAAACAAGGCAATCACATGTGCATATAAAGTATATGAGATCAAGCAATCATAATATACTAGTTGAAGATCCTCAAAAAACGTGTTCCCCTTTCATTAACAACTTTTGAAAATGTTTTATATTTTTTTATTTATTTGTTTAAAAAAATCAAAGCGATTAGTGTTGAATCTCAGGGTACTATAGTAGCTCTCAAACAAGGCAATCACATGTACATATGAAGTATATGAGATCAAGCAATCAGAACATACCAGTTGAAGATCCTCAAAAAACGTGTTCCCCTTTCATTAACAACTTTTGAAAATATTTTTTATTTTATATTGATTTTTTAAAAAGATTAAAGCGATAAGGGCTGAATTTCAGTAGCTCTCAAACAAGGCAATCACATGTGGATATAAACTATATGAGATAAAACAATCAAAACATATCAGCTGAAGATCTTAAAAAAAAAAATGTGTTCCCCTTTTCCTTGAATTCGAACCTTCAAATTTTCTACCCACCACGTATGCCCAAGATCCTTTTTAGTATCTCTCTAATATTTTTCGTGTGTGTGCCTATTGAGTGTGCATGTCTATTTATACTAGTACTATCGTGTTCACTTTTAATTGGGGTTTGAACCTATTAATTTATGATTATCTCCACTTAATTGCATTTTTACAAAATTGCCAATCAAATATTAAACAGGAAGAATTAATCCGAAATACAAAATGGGCAGAGTCATAAAACTGCTACTATTGTGGCAAAAATAAACCCCCCGTGCGTAATCAATTATCGCTAAAGGCAGGGGATATCAATCGTTGCTCAGAATAATTAAAACGAATGTTGAAAATAAATGGAGAATAATTGAGTGTAACGACACAATGAATGGGGACAGCTCTACTAATGTACCACATATTTATTATTTATTTATTTTTTATTATTTTATTTTACTTTTTCTTTAATTTTCGTTTTTTAATCATTATTTTTTTAAAATTATTATTTCTAAAAAAATGAAACATATAAGATGAAAATTGAATTTTCTTTTTTTCTTATTAATTTTATTAAGAGCATCTTGAAAAATAAAATGAGTCAGCAAATAAAACGACCATAATAGTTGAAAAAAAAGATAATGCACCAATCAACATTTAATTGAAAATCACCATTTGCAATTAATCAGAATAATAATTAGCTCAACTATTCAAATTCCTAACATTTATATTTTTTCAATTTATTCTCAATTGATTTTCGTGTAATTAATGAGCCTCAGAAAAGGCAGGTAGAAAGAGAGAGGCAACGTGACATGACAACACTTTAATGAGGATTTTTTTTAACACACTTTTAATGGACTGATTTTCTTTACTCTTTTTTTTTTTTCTTTTTATGAATTTTATTTTAAAACTTTATTCATAAAATATAATGAAACCAAACTCTCTTTTTTTTATTTATTTAAATGACAAAGTATGATAAAAGCTAAATAACACACATTTTTTTATTTTTACTTTATAGTTTATTTGCCCGGACGAAATTGGGTGTTGACACAACTAACAGAACCTAATAAAAGATTATCGGAGCAGAGCTGGTTAAACCAGCAATACAACAGCAGCAACAACTAGCTGAACAACATAAATAAAAGAAAACATACAAACATAAGACAAGCACACAAACAAGCACACCCTAATGCAATCTAATGCAACAACACCAATACCAGTCCACACACCAAACCTACTTCTCCTCCTTTGTGTTCATCAAAATGGGAAGAAGAAACCAAAAATCATATGCATGAAAAAGCTCATTCTTTTGGATCATAGAACATCTGGCCTAACTTATATTGAACATCCTCAACAATGCCTTAAATGTTCTAAAATCTAGTCTCACAATATTGATGATGACTCCTCTCTTCTTCGTGCATGGTGTGAAGCTTGTTCATCATTCTCTCCTCAAATCCAGCAAAATAATTTTCATATCCAGTGGGTGGAACGTCATACATGGGAGCATCATAGCCCTCTTCAATTGTAACAGTATCACTAGTACCAACATATCCAGCTTCTTTAGCTGGCTGATGATCAAGACTATCATAATCAGCTTTGTAGATCTAATGATAATCATTAACCTTTGTCAGTCCTATCTTGCTCAGTGTTGTTGCACTGATCTCATTTTACGTTTTCACCAGTTCCACCACTTCTTCAATATCGATCTCAAAATACTCAAAAAAATGAGATATGAGAACAACATAAGGAATCTTGTATTCAACCTTCCTCCTTATCTTGATAATATGTTCTTTGATCACACTAACCCAGTTTACGTGAATTTTTCCCATCAAGCAGTACATGAGCATGAGATGTTCTTCAGTTAGTACTGCATGATTGCATTCTCTAGGTGTCAACAACCAAATGACAATGAAGGCAAGGATACATGGACTTATGGCTAGTATACCAACTGAGTAGCTTCTGGATTCAGTGTTTGTGTTTCTTAAGCATAACTTAAAGAACTGCGCCTTGTTAAATCTTTCCAGTCCAACAGCATGACTCCTCCCAACTGGAATTCCATCATTTTGCAGTCCAGCAATTGCTAGCCACACTTGATCATTGATACATGTGTCAATTCCTTTGAGTTGGGAGTATATTGTATCCTCGTCGTACCGCATATTGGTACGGAACACCTTAACCAAATCAGGATACACATTTCTTGAAAGCCTCACAAATTTCTCCAGTTTCTAAAACTTTAGACACTCTCTGACTTCATCTAACTTTTCCTCTTTCAACCGTAGCATCCTAAGGAACTTAGGAGCAATGATCACTTTTCTGTTGTAATCTCTATGAAATTCTTGCATACTCTCATAGTTGCCCACAAACCATCTCTCAAGGTAATCTGTTTCATTCGTATTAGATGGTTTAGCATTTTTCATACATGGTCTCTTGGTGCGTTTCTTCGGTGTGGAAGAGGATGACATTTCAGAAGTTTATGGAGGTGAATATAAGAAAAGGTTGATGCTCTACGCTCACTGAATATTATGAATGCAATGAAGTGGAGGGTGTGTTTAAGTGGCTGATGATAGAGCTATATATAAAACAAGCTATTCTGCATAAGACAAATTTTAAATTTTAAATAGATTTAAAGCAATTAACTCACGCATCCAGTGCATTGATAGACAACACAAAAAAATCTTTTCAGTTTTGATTATGTAAGCAATAAATTGTAACAGATTTTACTTAGCTTCAGAATCATGTGCATCCTTTGACCAATTGACCCCAATCAATATATGACATGTTGCACTAAGTGGATTTATCACTCCTCACACGCGCTCTGTGTGAGATGCCAACTCAACTTGGTCAATGCTTTTTCATTTGACTAGGAATCTGTAGTGGAATCTTTGCATTCCCCATATAGCAGTCTTCCTTGCACCAGTTTATTGTCTAGAGGTTCTTAAGTCTCCTTTAGCATTCACTCGTCCCAACCAATTGATCAAAAATTGAACAGGATATATATATCATATCAATTGTAGTGGGTTCAGACAAAATTCAGTAAATTGCCTTTATTGATTGAGCATACACAAAAATTGCCTAAAATATAACTAAGAATCAAACATTTATTGGCTGATTTATTTATTTGATATTTTTCAAATAAATAATTCTCAATTCATTTATGAGAAAATTAAATATCTCTTTATTAAAAGGCTTTGTAAACAAATCAGCCAATTAATTCTCAGAATTAACAAATTGAATTATGCAATCACCATTATTCACATGATCTCTTATAAAGTGGTGGCGTATTTCAATGTGTTTAGTTATGGAATGTTGTATAGGATTCTTTGTTAAATTTATTGCACTTGTATTATCACAAAATAAGGGAATTTGAGAAAGACTTAGACCAAAATCAATTAGTTGTTGTTTGATCCATAAACTTTGAGCGCAACAACTTTCAGCTATAATGTATTATGCCTCTGTAGTAGATAGTGCTACACATGCTTACTTCTTACTATGTCAAGATATCAAACTAGATCCAAGAAAATGACATGTACCATGCTGTAATTTCTTAATTTGCAAGCCAAGAAAATAATTGGGTTCTCCCATCATGGACATCTCAAATTCATCCTGCATAGCTTTAACAAACTGCTCACATAAAATTTCGTTAGTTGAACCAAATATAATGTCATCAACATAAACTTGAACAAGTATAATATCATTGCCTTCTTTGTTAATGAATAAAGTCTTATTTGTTTTTCCTCTTTCATAGCCTTGAGAAAGAAGGAAATATACCATTGTCGAGGTGTTTGCTTCAAACCGCATAAAGCTTTCTTGAGTTTGAAGACATGATCTGGATATTTGTGATCTTCAAATCCAGGGGGTTAACGCACATAGACTTCTTCATCAATATATCCACTAAGAAAAGCACTCTTGACATCCATTTGGTGCAATTTAAATCCATTCATGCAAGCATATGCTAATAACAATCTTACTATCTCCAATCTGGCTACGGGTGCATAGGTTTCTCCAAACTCTATTCCTTCTTCTAAGTTGTGTAAAACAAGTTTTGGCCGAGTTCAAGAGGGGGGGTGAATTGAACTATTGAATTTTTTTCGCAAATGTACCTTTATAAGATGAGGAATGAAAATTCTTTAATGAAACAATTAAAAGATGATATTAAGAAGTGTACAACAAAGGTTCAATTTATTCCAGAAACAAGAACAATCAACCAGAAACAATAAACTGAAGACAATTTTTAGTTCTATAAACCCAGAAAACTGTTTAATTAAGTCTTGAAAGACAATGGTTGAAAACAATTCAAGAATTCAATTAAAGAAATATTTCAGATAAGGATTTCAATGAGATTTATTAAAAAGAATCAATTATTAAACAAAACAAATCAGATTTGATGTTTATAAACTGAAGTAATAAGGATTTCAAGGAAATCTTGTTTTTCTGAAAAATCAAATTGATGAACAGTAACTTTAGTGAACTGAATTACAAATCAGTTTTAGAAATGGATTGATTAAAAATCTTTTTAGAGGAGGTAACAAATTAAAGAATATCACGATATTAATCAACAACAAATATTGTGTACCGAGAAGATAATTTGGCAAACAAGAATGATAGCAAGAAGTGTTCAAGAAGAAAGCAAGAAAAAACAAGAACACAAGATTTTATCCTGGTTCACCCTTCCTCAAGGGCTACATCCAGTCCTTTGCCAATCAACAAAGATTTTCACTAACCAAGATCACAAAGATCAATTTACAACAAAACAAACACTTGCAATCAGCAAGAACACCCAGCTCCCAGCAGTAATTAACCTACTGAACCCTTCAGCAAGTTACAAATACAATCCAGACATCACTGTATCTGTCATAAACCAACCTACTGAACCCTTCAGCAAGTTGAAACACAGGACAAAACCCACTGCACTCACAAAATTACAACACACTCTTTAATTCACAACAACTTAGATTTCAATACACAGAAATGTCAAGCTCAATACAACACATAAGTACTTCTTTACTCAACAGATTACAAAACTATTAGAGGATCAGTATAGAAGACTTAGATTTAATTCAGAATTAGTTTGCACTCAGCTTCACTTATGATAGAGCTTCAAGATTCGAATTCTTGATGATTTAGAAGTATGAAAATCAGTATTGTTAAAATAAGTGTTTGGCCTAAGTTCAAGAGGGGTGGGGGGGGGGGTGAATCGAACCCTTTTAAAATCTTTTCGCAAATTTGCTTTTCAATGTGAGAATACAAAATCTTTAAAGAAACTTAGAATGCAATCTGCAAAGGTTCAAACAATT
>Ga0209489_102575_pt1 | contig 36615 bp, 20 predicted proteins | sample SiratrowhiteBW_FD_187527 | JGI IMG/M metagenome (GOLD analysis project Ga0209489, IMG submission 187527) | Root nodule microbial communities of legume samples collected from California, USA - Siratro white BW (SPAdes) (version 2) | ecosystem: Host-associated > Plants > Roots > Nodule | place... | reverse complement strand
AAAATAAAAAAAAAAAAAAAAAAAAGACAATATATTTGCACTAAAATTATTTCAAACAAAATTAAAGCAAAAAATTTCTAAAAAAGTGTAATATCTAACACATTTCTTATGATCCCCAACTGTCATCATTCAGATTCTATGCTAGCATTCAACTAAATTGAGCTAAGTAATATTACTACAAACAACAAAGTTAATTCACAAAAAAAAAATTAAACAACAAAGTCAGTTCTCTAAATTTTTACCTTAGTTGCATTTTCAAGTATTAAAACCCCGATACCTTCAATAATTAAGTTAAAATAACTTGTGCAAACCAACTTGCATGCTCAATGGTGAGATGTAACTCCATAGCTTTTCTTTCTTTCTTTTTTTCTTTGATAAACCAATGTCTTCTTCTAATTATAGTTATAAAATATAACAAGAATATATTTTTGGCAAATAATCTAGATTTAGACTTATTTAATGAGTAAAAGGTCTACAAAGATTATGAGTAATTTTTACAAATATCCATTGGATTTTTATTTAATTATTTTCCATTCAATTAAACACTTTGAAATAAAAATAATACTAGTCGTACATGATTTTTATTATATTGCTTCTTTGTTGACTAATAAAAGAAGAAACACCCATTTTCAGATACACCTCTTTTATTTCCCAAGAACAAAAAAAGTATAAGAATCACTCCTTTTGACTTCTGAGACTTTAGAGTCCTTTTACCCAAACATCAAGGTTAAGTTTATCATCTATCTATTCTTAACTCTCCAGATATATGCAAATGTTGACTTAATTTGGTAGTCCAATCCAAGTATGCCATGATATTAAACTGTTTCTAATTTCTTATTGAGAATTTACACCTTGTTAGTTTAAAAGCCTACTTTGGATATACTTTAGATTGAAACTAGCATTCCCTTCTCCTACCTTTTCTTCTTCATGACTGTATTATATGCTACTGTTTATTGTGTACCGTTTTCCTTCCGGAATTATTTTAGGGCAACCACAAATTAAGTACATTGATGGATGCATCTAAGAAAAAAAAAACGGTCTTAGTAATGATATTCAAATAAACAGAAACAGTTAAAATATGCAATAAATTCTCAACTGTTCAAGCAAACAAAAGCCGGCAAAGACACATTTTTCATTGCATATAACCAAAACCCTTGGTAAAGTAACCAGAATTAAACTACATAGCGACAGGTTCATAATAACATTCTTTTAAAGGGGACCATAGGACCTAAGCACCATTCTCCCCACTAAATAATCTCTACATCAAGGAAAGGCATATCAAGCTTCAAGTGAGATGTTGCTAGTTGCAACCATATTCCTCTTGTTTTAAGGTTCTACTGCTTCAACACAGACTGCAAAATTGTTGTTTTACAACAGGAAGGCCAAGGCCAACCCTACTGCATTCTTATTTCTAGTTTTCTTAATCTTGCAGATGTCTTAACGTCCATAAGATCACTTGAACCAGGCTTCGAAAACCAAATTGTGGTCGCCGTGCATATCATTGAAAACATTTTAGTTTTAAAAAGGGTATGCATACAAAGTGACAACACTATGCAGAAAAAGGGTAAATAGATGCAGAGGCCCTGCACAATTCTTAACTGAGAAAAAAAGTTTTAAGTTTCAAATTATAGTTACACCAACATGGAAAGGACTAAAGATATCTCGGTAGAACAAAGCAAATGTAACGTTTGGCTGGGACCATGGTCTGTAGTGACTCACATGTAATAAAGTTTGATTAATTGATATCAAGGAAAAGTAAAAGCACTCGACCACGGCTATCGTGTTGTACTCAAAACTACAACTTATGATAAGCAGCAAAACCAGGTGGCACGAGCCCACCTTGCTACCACTTTTGCAGGAACGCATAACATGCCAAAAATTCAAGTTCAAATGCTCCCAAATTATAAGACCCCCAACCTCACACCACCAATCACCCACCCTTTTGCAGCATAAAGACAGAAAAAGAAAACACGCCTAGTCCAAAGGCAAACAAAGCACAAATTTCACTGGCGCCATATATCCATCAGTCAAGCCTTTTTCTGGCAATAAACCAAAACATAACACTATCAACAAAACCAATGTCATCAACACCACCACCATCATATATATGTTTCAAAATTAAAATCCTTGTTATTATTAAGAGTAACTGAAGAAAGAACCATGATATTGACTGTAAAAAAGAAAGATGCAGCTGCAGCAGCTGCAGGTGCTGTTATACCAACCAGGTAACCAGTAACCAGTAACCAGTAACCAGTAACCAAGTAACCAACCATCAAGAATACATAGGCAGCATGTGTAGTTTTACACAAACAAATGCACCAAATGTACTAACTAACTAATACCATCAAACCAAAGAACACCTTCAATTTTTCAATACAGCCGGAGAACGCTCCTGGCAATAGAATGTGCCTGGTTCGACCTTCCTTTCCCTGACCCGTTTCTCCGGCCGCCCAAGTAGAGCCTCAAGAGACCATTGTTATCGATGTTGTTTGGCGAGTATCTTGCACTCCGGTTCCTCTCCAACCCAACAAACTCATCCCTCGCTTTCCTTCCACCGCCACCACCACCACCAACACCACCAAGCCCAAGCCCATTCCCCTGCACATCACTCTTCCTCATACTCACACTCCCAAACCCTCCACCACCTATACCCTGCCCATTCCTCCAACTCACACTGCTATTACTCCTCATCATCTTGGGATTAAAACCACCACCTCTAACATCCCCATTTCTCTCCCCACCTCTATACTCCTGCCATGACTCAGAGAACGACCTCTCCACGCCATTCCCATTCCCATTCCCTCCACCATCCTCCTCCTTACTCCCTCTCCGGTGAATCAATCCCCATATACTCCACGCCTTGCTCCACCTGCTCGATGACTTCTTAGAACCCCCTTTCTCACAACCATCATCCCTCAAAGAATTCAAATTGGAGTCCCTCAAGGGATTGTGCACATAATCAGCAGAAGCCGCAGGAGTAACCTTAGCATTGGTAGCAGCAGTGGCATTGGAAACACTCTTCAACTCATCCATTTCAGCAACAACAGCAGCAGCAGTCCTTCTAATGGAACTAGACCTATCAAGGCTCTTCCTCCTCCGGGAGGAAGAGTCCGAATAATACTCCCTCGTCTGAGTAGAACCACCAGGGAGATTAGGATTAGCATTAACATTAACATTATGATTAACACTAAGATTAAGATTTTGATTAAGATTAAGAGTGAGAGTCTCCTCATATTCAGGCTCCTCCACCGGAATGAGGGAATCGGTCCTCAGAACCTGAACCGGCGCCGGCGCGTCTTCGATCATCGTAGGCATCCTCGGAGGAACCGCGAAAGTCGGCGCAGTCCTCGCCATTAAATAACCGTCCCAGGACGCCCGCGGCTCCTCGAAATCGAACGACATTCGCGCCGCGTCCAGCGAGAAGCGCGGATCGGTGTCGCAGGACCGGCGGCCGAAGCCGTAGTCGGCGATCTCCGACTGCGTTTCGCGGAATTGGCGCGCGATGGGCTTCTCGACGGGGAGTAGAGTGCCGGAGCCTACAACGACGCCGTTTCGCTCACGCTTCTTCATCTTCTGCTTCTGCCTCCACTTCTGAAGCTTCTTGCTGAAGACCGAAGCCGCGGACCAGAAGCTTCCCTTGAGGTCGCGACCAGAGGTTTTCTTCGTTTGCGAGTCCAGATCCATGTGGTCCTTCATCACCTTCAGAGCTTCTTCTTCTGCCACGTCAGCTTCTGCGGCTTCAGCTACTGTTTCTGATTCCTCTTCTACGATTTCTGAAACTCTATTTTCCGCGTTAGCTGGTTGGGGACGAGGCGATTCGGAAACTCTAATGTCGGCTTCGTCGTGAACCACAATGTTATCTTCTTCGTCGTCGTCTTCCTCCTTGGACTCGAGAACGGGTTTCTGAACTACGGAGGACGAGGGGAGGTGGCGCGTTTCGACTTCTGCTTCCTGGTTGAAGAGAGTGAAGAGCGTGCTGCGACCTCTCACGTCGCAGGATTTTCTCTGCGGTTCGAAGAAACCGGAGAGGGCTTCGTTTTTGGAGGCGGAGAAGGACTTCGTGCGGCGGAGCTCGGGGAGAGAGGAGGGCGGAGGGCGGCGCGCGGCGACGGAGGAGCGGAAGATGGTCTTAAGGGCGGCAGCGGCGGCGGAGGAGCTCGGCGGCTTGCGTGCTGCGGCAGCGGAAGAAGATGAGGAGTTGGGATCGAGCACGGCGAGGCGCTCGCAGAGGCATGAAGGGCAGAAGCCGGTGAAGTTCTCCTGAGGGTGGCGGTCACAGGAGGTGGAGGGGCGGTGAGGCTGGAGCTGCGGCGGCGGCGGTAGCGACGGCGGTGGCAACGACGGCGGCGGGGGTTGAGTGGTAGTAGGATTCATGAATGGTAGTGTGAGATAGTAACTAGTGTGGTCATGTTACACTGAAATAACAAGAAGAAAAAGAAGGTGAAGAAGGAGTTAGGGCGTGTTTGTTTGCGAGTAAATAACTAACTCTGTGTGAGTGAAAAAAAATGGAGTGAGGAATTGAGAGAAGGGTGCTCTGTGAGTGTTCTGTGTGTGACAGAGAAAGGAGCAAAGAGAAAGACAGAGAAAGAGAGAGAAGGAACTGTTTGGTTCCAACGGACACAGAGAAAGTGAAGTGCAGAGAGATAGAGAGAGAGCCAGTGAGTGAGAATAAATATAAATATAAAATTTAAAAGAAAAAAACGTATACTCTGCTCCCTATTAATTAATACACTTATTATTTTTTTATTACTTACTACATTACTCACGTTACTATTACAAATATATTTATAAAATACTCTATTACTGTTTTTTTAGTTTACAAAATTCTATAGGTGGGTTACATTATGTATTAAAATGCTTTTTAATATTTGAATATTAATTTCATTAATATGTTATAATTAACTCCTCAAGATAAATTTAAGTCAACTGTAACCATTATGGAAAAATATATGGATCATTCATTACGAGTTATTGTGTGATGAAAAATAATAATTAGAATTGATTTGGAGCTAAATTAAATTTTTTATTAAAAATGATAATTTCACATAAGATATTTCTTTAAATTAATTTTAATTCTAAACTGTTTATTAAAGGTGTGTACGGAACATTGATTTTACATAATATTTTAATTATTTTAGTTTTTTTTTTTTTTCTTTAGGTGTTTGTTGATTGAATATATGAGTATTGTTGTGTTTTTGGTCTGCATCTGCTGTTAAAGGAGGTGGAGCATTTATTATATAAGATATTCTTAAGAATGCCTCTAATATTATAATTCTCTTTATAATGTGTTATTAAATGTATGCCACATTAAGTGCATGAGTTATTACTCTCTTTTATTACTATGTTTTTTCTATGAATATATTTTATTGTGCTATCAATTGCTATTACGTGTCTATGAATTGGAAGTTTCCTTTTCTAATGAATGATAATAAATGGCATTTAATAAATTTTAAATAAATAATCAATGTTAGTTAATAAAGCAGTCTGAAATAAGTTCAAACAAGAATTATTAGTAAAAAAGCATAAATTTGATTGTAAGTCATTGTATTTATTTTCTAATTTGTTATTTCCATTCATTAATTAAGTAAAGACATGTTTCCTCCTTGAGGACTCTGTCAAAGGAATCCTTCCTATTTATTAAAAGCTATTAAATTCATACTAAAATATATATTTTTATATTTTATGAATTATTAGTAGGTAAATTAAAGTGGTAGTTTCAAAAATATTAAAGATTGAAGTAGAAAACCACTTTTTAGCATAAAGAATATTTTTTGGTAAACCACTTTGTTACTAAGAAAAGCAACCAACATGGTAAAAAAATTACACCAATTTAATTACAAATTGTTATATATACACTAATATTATAATTTTTAATATTACATATAATATGATTGTCAATTATAAGTACAAAACAATCCTGTTTTTAGAGATAAATTTCTGCTTATTATATATTAAAAAATATTTCATAATTATTCAATATTATAACATAAAATTATTATATAGAAAACAAATAATAAAATATAATTATTTTAGTATATATATTGAAATTAAATTACTGAATGAAAAAGTAAAAATAACATATATATATATATATATATATATGATTACCTTATTTCTACTAAATAATGATACATTACTTGATTAAATTATGTTTCTAAAATATATAATTAATTTAGTTTGAACTCTTTTTATTTTTAAAACTATTCTAATCAATATTTTCTACTTTTAGCATTAAACTAACTAAAACTAATAATACAAATAAAAAAAATATCAAAATATAAATTTTAACAAATGTATTTATAGGATCTAAGCAAAAACAACCATTTACAGAAATCCTTAATAATATAATACTAGCATTTAAAAGTTTTAAACCCCATCAAGATATGCTATTTGCACCAATTACATGTTTATACTTTTTTTGGTATGACATGGGCATGTTTACTTCATCAAGCTTTGCTTTTCATGCTCTCTCTCTCTCTCAAAGGTATTATTACCCAATCCAGAACATGTAATTTGATGTTTGGAATTCTTAAAAAGAATATATATATTTATTTTTAGAGTAATATAGAGATTCTTTTTCTCTTATAGAATCATCTTTTTTTTTTTTGCTCTTATTGATATGTATTGAGTGAGAGAAAAGAAAAGAAAAACGTATAATATTGTTTATTTTTATCTTTCTCACACTAGTCTTTCACTCTCTCTCGCTCACTTTCTTTTTCTCGTATATTTTTTCTCTGTCTTTCACTTTCCTTTTTCTCTTTTTCTTTTTCCTGTTTGAAGTTCCTTTTTGTTTTTCGGCTTTCTTTTTTTCCATAGGACTCCCACCCTCCCACTTGGTTGTGCTTGGTAAGCAAACAAGCTGTGCTTCTATCAGTATCCCAAACACAAAGGTACATAACCAAGCCCCACCTCACACCATACCCTAAAATAGATTTAAAGTGAATTGGAGAATGCTGCTTTTATTTACTCTAAAGACTTTAATCTCATGATCTACACCCTTCAAGAAACTTTGTTCCCACATTAATTAATGTGCTTCTCACCATTGTTGGACTATATCATAAGTCTCTAACAACAAACCTTAATCAAACATAAGAGACATGGCAATTAAACCCCATTTGAAAAAAAAATCATATTTGTAAATACAGTCTTTGTTATTGAAGAATCTATTTTATTCCATTCTATTTGGAATACATTTGGAGAAATGTTGATTGTTGTGGTCAAGTGTTTGTGGTTTGTGAAAGATGTTTGTCTAAAATGTGTGATGAAGAAGAGGACATGAGGTGGGGTTTGGCTTTAGATTGGGCTACCTTTTTACATTTGGCATGAAAGAGTACGTAGAAGACTATAAAGACTAGACAAATTAATAAGCCAAGTCCCACCCCTAAAAGACAAAAATGGTATCCCTCAAACCACAATATCAAAGGCCACAACCTCCTTCATCCATCCACTTCAAAAGGAAACATGCTTTATCCATAAAATTAAAACCCTAGTTTCCCAAATGCCAAACTCATCCATCTCAACAACTTTTGGGATAACATATTTTCTACCTAATTCTTTCCACTAAGGATCTTCTAATGCCAATAAGCTACACAATTAATCATATATTTATGGTACCACTAATTTGGAAACAAAACTCTCTTATTATATCACAATTACTACTACTAACCAATACAAAGGAGATATTTATAATTATTATGCTCTCATGCTTGTATATTTCTTGCAAACCTAATACATAACTAATTAAAGGTTAAAGATAGTTAATATTTTTTTTTTCTAAAAGTATTTTTCATCCGACTTAATATCAATAATATAATAAAGTCATTGAAAATTACATCCCAACTAATTAATTAGAAGATAGTTTTACAGTAGTATCACTGGATAGGATGTAAATAATAAAAATTTATTCATACATTTGAGTCTCTATTTTGTTTATGATTAGGTTAAGAGAAAATATTATATTAGAATGAAGAAAGACGAAAATTACCTCCCATCTTATTTGATACTGGAGAGATAGTTGCACGATACATGCTACTTGTGCCAACGTTAAATTATGTAAACTAAACTACCAGATTTAAAAAATAATAATAAAATTATATAGAAAATATTAAGTATCAAAATGAATAAGAATTGATTAAAAATATATATAAAAAAAACTAAAAGTACTAAAATAAATATTTTACGAATAATAGAAATGAAAAAAAAATTAAGAACTTGAGGAAGAATAAATTAAGTTTGAAAAAGAAGAAAGTAAATTATTTTCATATAATTGTTTTTGTAGCTTAAAGTTAAAGGGAGAAAGTTTAACTTTAAGTTTAAAAATATTGTTAAATAATGCAATTTTAATACATGAAGGAGGTAACTTTCTAATTAATGTTGAGAGAAAAAATTAAATCTTTTTTCTTGTTTTATAAGCATTTCAAATGTTCAAATTCAATATTTATAACTCCAATTTTCATTAACACAAATAAGTACATTAAATTAAAAATATTAGTATTGTTACAAGGACTTTCTAAGTCAGTACCTTTTTATAATCATGGTGGAAAATAAATATTTACAACCTAAAATTAGATTTTTATGTTACGATTATAACTGACATAGAAAGTTTCTTTTTTTTTTATTAATATTGTGTTACATATTTATTTTCTTCCTTGTAGATAGCTTAAATATCACACATCTAATTATTCTCAAATTCGCTTACAAGTTATTCATGAAATATAAAAATATTAAAAGATTTTACACACATATATAAATAAAGAAGAAGGAGAAAGGTTAGTTCGCTCCACACATGGAAGTGAGACTAGAAATTTTAAAAAAAAAATTAAAATATCAAAATAGTTATTTTAAAAGTTTTAATTTATATAAATAAAAATAGTTTAATTTATAGATATAATTATTTAATATATTAATAAAATAATAATATTTACAATTTTTTAAATATAATTATTTTATATTGTTTGTTTATTTAAAATATTTTTTAAAATAATAATAAATGTTAATAAAGTTTAAAAATAAGTTAAAATGCAACATTCTAACTAAAAATCTTAATTTTTTAATCAGCAACTATTAGTCTCTTATATTTATATATGTTTTCATTCTTTTTGCTGAACACTATTGGATATTTTTAGACGAAATCATATCAATATGTCCATGGACTCCAATAACATACTCATTCAAATCTTGAATTGTGGTTTTCTCTAATGATCATTTGCACTTAGGTGCACGAATCTAATGAAAGTTTTTTTATTACTTTTTCTTTATTTAAAATTGAACTTAATGTAATTATACCTATAACTTGAAAAAGAAAAAAAAGAACTTTTTGTAGTTTTAGTTTAAGGATCCTAAATTTATGAGGATTGAAAAGTTCTCTAGTTACATCACCTTATATGGCAACAAAAGAACATAGATGTTTTGTTAAATCCAGTATGTCATAAAAGAAAAAGAAAAAAAAATCAATCTAAGTTAATTCAGTATTAGAAGAGAATTAGGTAGAACCTTGAGGAAGTATATATAACTAAAAAGAGTTTTTTTTTTAAACTCCCAATCTCATAATTTTCTAATCTATTTTATTCTAACTAATCTCCATCATCTTTTATTTTTATTTTAAAATTAATCTTCATCTTATGTCTTTATTTCAATTCTTTTTAACAATCATTTTTGTATCATTCCTAAATCAACGCCAAATTTTTTAATTGTTAAATTTATATTTTAATTGTGATAATTACAAGGTAAAAAAAGACAGACTGACATTTCATCAATAAAAGAAATTAAAATATTTTGATGAGAGTATCATATAAACATATTCATATTCATATCTATTATTTGGTGTATTGAATACTTTAACAAAACAATTTCATCATCTTCCTTTATGCAGAAATTATTTAATAACTTCATTTTAGCATAAAAGCACCATCATTGTGATATAATTACAAGAATGTTAGAAATTCGAAACCCTAATATGCGATTGATGAGGAGCATGAGGTTTCCGAGGGTGCGCCGCTAAGAAGTCACGGGAAAAACCCGGCCAAAATACCAGCTCAACTAACCCTATCTCTGGATTCGTTTCACCAATCCACAGCACTGCACCCTTTGCTCTGTCTCACGTTACAAGCACTGCCACACCAATACCTCTCTGTGCACCACAAAATTGAGTAATTAGGGTTCTATCTTAAATCCATGCACAACGCAACCTCCCACCTTATTTTGTTTTCTGTTGGTGTCACGGGTTCTCATTAATGTCGTCTTGCTATTCCCTCTGCGTGTGACTCCCACCCTGCACGCGTGGCTCATTGGTTACCCAACGAACAGAGACCTAGAAAGGACCCTTCGGGCAGGTTTTGCCATCAGAAGAAAAAAGTGAAGTACTCTGCTCATTGGCGACGTGCGTGTATGTTTAATTTCCATTTCTGTATTCTTTCATTAATATCAATGCAGTGTTTCCATCAAAAATATTCCTTTTCGCCACCTTAATAAATCTTCTTTCATAGACCTAATAAAAGTGTAATCTTTTACAATTGGGCAATCTACCAGGTTTATAACCTTGTTAGTTAATAAATGAGGTTTTAATTATGATAGGCACAAAATCATGAGTTTAATCTCTTTATAGCATAGGATTCTAGTTTAACAAAAATATTTTAATTTTTTAAACCTGAGCAGAAGACTAATATCTAGGTGAGATAGAATTCTAGTTAAGAAACAACTCTTCATGCCATCCTCATATAATTAAAGGATTCATATTATTTGTTTGTATCATGATCTTCAAGCAAGGGAACCCTAGAATTGATAAAAGTTTAGATAGTTTTATATTGACATTCATTTTTTAAAAGTGTAATCACTTGATAATTTTCTTTTGTTAATATAATAATAATGAATGTAATAATTTATTATTATTATTTGTTATAACTGCTAAAGTTTTTCATATTTGTTATTATTAGTAACTGATTTCCATATCTGAAATTAAAGAAACAAATTTTATTAAGTTTCCTCAACTACTTTTTCAGTTAATATAAGTACTAATCTCTAAATAATTAGTTACCAAATAATTCTAATAATCTAGTTAGTTTTTATAATCTTAACTTATTTATTTTACAACTAAAAGTATTTAGTTAAGATTACTAAGCTCATAATATTTAATAATAAATGACAGTTAATAGATTCATATTTTCATGGCCCATTCTCAATGAACACATATTACCATTATTTATACTCTTTTTACTAAAAATACTTCTTTATATCTTATATAGAAGACGGATTATTATTATATCAATAAAAGAAAATGTTATGAGATTATACGTTAAAAAATATTTTAAACTATTTTTTTTATATCGATTACTTTAGATTTTGATGAGTAGGAGAAATAAATACATAGTACGTATGTAACTTTTTTAAACTTTTAACTTCTATATGTATATTTTTATTGTGGTGGAAGTTTTCAACCAAAAATAATAGGTATTATTAATAAGTTTATGATTAATTAAATTTATGTTTATTTTATAATTCAAAAATTTAAAAATAAAAATCAACAACCAAAATAACTTTACAAATTCACACCTTCAATTAAGAAATATTATTTTGCATCAATGTCACGTGTTGACAAAAAAAAAAAAATCATTTAAGGACCATCTTCACTCAAAACCCAAATATGAAGCATTTTTTGTTTGAAATTCAATTTTGACCAGACTCGATAGTGCGTAAAAAAAATATCACTAGAATGATTTTTAATGGCTCTATTTTACAATAACAAAAAATATTTAACTTTCAATACACTTAAAATTAGTGTAAAACTGTTACCAAGTTAGAAAATACTATATATAAAGTAAATTAAAATTGTTGACAATATAATAATTATTTCAAAAGTTATATTAGAATAATTTCTTATCAATTAAAAATATAAAGGATTTTTTATATGAGTGTATGAAAATCAAATTAAACAATTTAATATTTTAAAGCTATTAATTCTTTAGCTAATTAGTTTAAAGGTGATATAAACATATTGGTAGAAGTGAAACTGGTGTTGAACCAAATACGTAATTACCAACTTATGAATGTAGTGTGTTGACACATATTAGATTAGACAGTGTACACACATTGATTGGTACGTGTGGAATGAAGCGTAAAGTTTTCACCTGTCCTCTCTCCTCTTATATACCCTCATTTCCTTTTCCACCAAACAAAATGGTTTTGTGATGTTTTTGTCTTTCTCAATCTATGCATGCATGTCACACCCCAACCCTAGCCCTTTGGTTTGGTTTGGTTTGTCTTTCTATGCTTAATCACCTAATTTGGTTGGTTTATCTGAATATGATAATCCCTATACCTAAAGTGGATAGAGATATCCTAGGGCATATGCATGTGTTGTAGTATTTGGTGGAACACATTTTATAAGTATATATTTTGGGACAAAAATTCTACCCTTTAGGTTGTGGCCCCATCTCACCTTTCATCTTTCAAATTCCCACTTCTCAATCATCCACTAAGGAACACACACACCCATTGTTTTCAACATGTTCACTTTTTCAATGGAGTGCATATTTATGTTTTGTTGCCTCCTTCACATTTCAAACATCATAGTCTACCAACGTTACATCTCCAAACTTTGTGTGTGCAATAATAGACCATTACATTACTATAGTTTGACAATGTATGTGCATGTGTGTATTGTGAAAATATAGTTTGGAATATTTTGATTTTCTTGATCATCATTCATTTATGATACACATAATCTCTCATATCACAAGAGCTTTCAATTTCAAATATTGTAGCTGTCACAGAACATGATGGTAGCTGAGTTCTCTTACTTTTAAGAATAAGAACCTACTTTACTTATTATGAGAGAGGAAAATAATTCACTTCAAAAAAAATATGGATAGATTCCTCGGAATGCTAATAATTACCCTTTTCATAGTAAATTTTACATGCTTATTTAGTAGTAAAATTCTTTCATAGTTTGAAGGGAAAAGATTATAATCATCTACCAGTTCTGAAAAAAGTAGTGAGAATGTTAAACACAATGCAGAAATATTTAACACATTTCAAATTTTGATTTGTCTAATTTTTTATAGTATTTTTTCTTATATGGCAAGTAGATTCGACAATAGTTATGAGGGTTTAACTCAGAACTCTAATGATATGAAAATTAAAAGAAAAAAATACTAATATTATGGGACCACTATTTTGAGGAAAAATGATATAATTATATGAGGAAACAGTGTCATACTAGTAAAGTAGTATGTGATAATTTTGAGAGAAATTGTTGAGCATTGGAGATTGGTGTGCTAATATTTTATTAAGTGACATGGAAAGTGGTTGATTAGTACTATTCAAGCATGCAAAACAAAGATTACAGGAAGATAACACTTCGTGATTTGGAGAGCCAATTTTTTTAATCTTGTTTTCTGTTTTTTAGTGAGAAACTGAAGATTCGGTAGCAGACTAATGGTTCTGTCCCCTCCAAAAGCCTTTATACAGTGAGAATGAGCTTTCCCATGCTTCTTTAAGATTTTGTCATTTTCTAATTGAAAAGAACAACTGAAATTCTCAATGTTTCAATATTTTGAGCTTTGTTTGGAAAACTGGAAAATGAACAGGGTGTCAGAACCTTAATAATTCCAAAACAATGATAAAATTACCGTGGTAACATAGTACTTTTAGTATCATATAACATTGACGATACATGATTATTCATAATAATGATGTTATGAACCTAGGTTGCAAGGAATCAATTGGATGGTAAAGTTATTAGTGTTATTTATCATTTCATGTTAACGTACTCAGCTTTTTCTCTTTTAAACAATTAAAGAATTTTATTTTAATTAAATTTACTTTATATGTTAATATTGTTGAATTAAAGGACAGCCGTGTGTGAGTGTGATTAAGCTTAATATTGGGATTATTTGCGTCCCCAAAATAATTTTTTTTTCTAACATTTGGTGGTTAAATGTGTATGAAGAGTGAATGTATATATAATAATGATAAATTTCATTAATAACAAATTAACACCAATAAATTTATTTTATTTTACTTTTCACATATATAAACTTTTTAAAAATTATCTACGTAAATTTACGTAAGTATTAGTAATATTTTCAATTAGAATTAAAAATTCGTTTTTACAATTAAAAAATTGAGTGATGCTAGCAATATAAAAAAGTAGATAATTTATCTCTATTTTGAAAACAAAATAAAACAATTTATTATCATTCAGTTTGGAATAGTTTAAAACAATTTAGAAAACTGAATAATAGTCCTGTTTAGTTTCTTAAAGCCAATTTATTGTAAAATTTAGTTTGAAAGAACTAATTTAAGTTGGATCTTACACTTAAATCACAGTGACAGCACCTATAAGCTTTCTTCAGTGCAAGAATGGCTTAGGGATACATATGTTAGAAAACAAAATGCATCTCTCTGTTTATTCTAAACACTTGTAATAATATACTGTTTGATTAATGTTTCAAAATTTCGATACAGAATAAGTAGAATAGTATAATGGATATGCCTAACGTTGACTTATGGATTGTGAACGTTATAGAGTGTAAGATAAATTGCTAGTCTGAAGCGTTACAGGTCCTACTTCGGCAAATGGAGGTTTTAGGCTGAGTCATTGATTAGACATAAGTATATATATATATATATATATATATATATATATATATATATATATATATTTCTAAATTTATTGAGATAATATGTAAGAATAAAATTGTAATAGAGATATAAACTTTTAAAGTACAATTTTAACCATGTTATCTTAATGGATTTAGAGTCAGAATATTGGAATTGTGTGTTGGAATACGAAGAAGAGTTTAAAGAGAACACTCCTACATCTTATACTCCTTAACATGAAATTTATTTTGGTATGTCTAAAAATTATGCATTACTTAAAAATTAAGGTCAATGATATTTTAAGAGTAAATTAAGTGAACATAGTATCACACATCCACATCACTAATTACATAACGTCTTTAAATTTTATATAAGTTCGTTGAAGTTGCCTAAAGACAAGAAACAAAAGGAATGAGAGGAACATTGTATTTATTCATACATTTGTTGGTGAACTTTGACAAGTTTGATATGTGAAAAACATTCCAAATGTAGAAAAGTGTATTAAAAGTATTTATAACAAGAAATGTACATAAGAGAGGACAAAGATTTGACTTTGTGAGATACACAAAAGTTGACAATGAGGTAGAACTTGAGAAAAGACTAGATGTAATATGGATTCATAATATGAAGATTTATGAAATATGCCTCAGTCATCTTAGTTAAAGAATAAAGAGGACAAAGAGATATTAGGTGGATCAAGAGTTTTTCAGAAGATTGAGCCTATTTGAGTCTGTTTGGGCCTCTAACTATTTGTTCGGGTCGAATCTAATTCTAAAGAGATCACATCACTATGGAAAACATGGAGTATCAAGGAGAAGTCTTCTAATTATATAAATTGTTTAGATAGTTAGAATAATTTGAGTCTTATATTTTGGGTCAAGGTAGTGTACGATTTGAAATTTGGGTCTTGGATTTTGGGCTAAGGTAGTATAGGGTTTTTAATTTTGGGTCTTATTTTTTGGGCCAAGGTTTGTAAGACAAACCCCTAACATTAGGAGAGGGAAGCTTGTGCCTAGGTCTAAAACCCTAGCTTACCATGCAGGCTAGGACTAGGTGGCACCACATGTCTTCCATGCTTCATTGCCACATTGCACTCTCTCAATAGAGAGGATCCTCTTCATTCATAACTTGCCATATTCTCATTTGAGAGTTTTTTAGAAGTTTTGACTTATAAATAAAAGTGTCCACTACATGTAAAAATTAAATTGGAATTAATAATGAAATGTTGTCCATTTTTTGTCATTCTACTTGTTCTTAGTTCTCCTAGGTTAATCTCTTTCTAGACTTAGCGTATACTCTTTTCTAATGAGTTGGTCTCATTTCTCACTCTCACAAATTCCTTACTTCCACATCAATCTATTAAACATCTTTTAAGTTTTAAGAATTGGCTTCCGCTCATCAAAACTCCTTCATCATCCATCCAAGAATAAATCACAAAGATGACAATTAGAATAAGAGCATTTTTCATCAAAGATTCGTGTTAATAGATCCAAATTTAAGAGTTATCAAAATCAAACAAACAATTGTAGGAAGTAAGAATTGATCAACACAAAAAGAAAATTTGGGAGAAGAACAAAATGGGTGAGGATGGATAAAAAAATATATGTATGCTCAAACAATGAAGGGAATAACAGAAGAGAATACGACAAGTGGATGAAATGGAGTTTCAAATGAAAAAGAGTGGAGAAGGTGTGACTAAAAAAAAATTATTGGCATAATGAAGTTAGTATATTAAAAGAAAAACTTCATTTTTGATAGTCTAAGTTTTATTAGTTAAATTTAAGAGATAATCTAGTTAATCTTATAAAAAACGACAAAATCAATATATGCAAGGTATAAAAGAACACCTCAAGTGATCATTTGAGTCAATATCTTCATGATGAACGTAAGCAGTGTTAGGGAACAAGATGGTTTTAGAAAGATGTAAACATACCACCATTCTTCTATTCTTAAAGGGGCCTGAATGCTTAAAAAAAATATAAAGGCTATATTACATATATTAATAACCAAATCCAAATTCCTCTCAAATGGAAAGAAGATATAGATAAACAAACGTTTAGATGATGATATTCTTAATCATGAAAAATTCATCCATAATAGGAAAGTCGTAAATATAAAAGAAATTTTTATTAGTGAACGTAACTATATAAATTCATCGATCCACGTGTGTGTGTATATATATATATATAGTCAATGTTACTAAATTTATGAAACTGTTATTATAGTTACTGCAGGACTCACGAAGAGGCAATGATTGATAATTTTAAAAATTAAAAAATGAAGAATAATAATATAAAAGAGATATAATTAACTAAAAGTATAAAAGAAACATTGGAATTTCATTTGAATATGCTAATAGTTAAAAAAAACAAGCACAATATAATATAAAGACTTATTATAATGTATAATATATTTAATTTTTATAACAATTATCGTAAAAACTAGGAATAATATAATTTGTAATTATTAGTTAACAAATATTTTCTTAGAAAATAATTAATTCAATATGAAAAGTAATGATATATTTTGTTTTTGGTATAATAAAAAAAGAATAAATTTAGTAAAAAAAAATTAATTTCATTAATTTCGTTTGAACTTCCTTAATGATTTAGGTATTTGAAACAAGTATTTGATTTATAGTAGTTATTATATATTTATTAAAAAAATTAAGGTTATTAAAATTGAAGAAAATCACTAAAAAATTTAAACTTATAAAGAAAAGGCAAAGATGATCAATGTTAATTGCATGATAATGTTAATTTTTTAATGAAAAAATTTTAAAATTATTAAAAACCATATGACTGCTCAACTCTTAATTATTAACTGAATTTAAATAAAATTAATGAAATCAAAATCCTATTTTAAGATTCTTCTCTCTTTTTTTCTAATATTTATTGTACTGAATTCATTATTTATTCATTTTTTACATTAATAATGTATGTAGAAATTAACCAAACTATTTTATTTAAAGAAAAAGGGTTATGTTCTAATTTTTTATACTATATCCAAGAGTGGTATCTATAATTATATGTTTAGTATGAAAATTAGTAAATTCAAAAGCTAGTTAAGATATAAGATGTTGTGAAAAAATAAACATAGACACATAAGAATACTTATCTCATATTGTACTTATTATTCCTACACGAATATGCTAGGACAGAAACACCTCAATATAAACTGGGAGAATGAAACTAGCAAACTTAAAAACTTAGAATCGTAGAAAACAGATAAAGAGAGTTTATTTTCGATATATTTTAAAAGATCAGAATATAGACATACATAGACTAAAACAAGAACAGTTCCAAATTAGTACAATTTAAATATATTCATTGCCTTTAATTAAAATAAAACGGACAAAAAATAATATTGATTAACGTGTTAACGGAATTGAAAAGCAAAATTACGCAATATAGAAAACATGTATAGAAAGGAAAAGGAAAAGAAAAAAAAATATGTTTTTATAAATTAAAATTAGTTGATAAATAAGTTCAAAAATAAATTTTAAAAGAATTAATATGAGAGAATTTTTATATAAATATTGTGAGTTTTAGATTGTTTTCTTTCTTTTTCTTCTACTTTTAAGTATTTATAGAAAAATATATGAAATCAAACTTTCACAATTCATATATATACATAAGTAATAAAAAGTAAATATAGCGCAATTAAGCATATTGCACTAATAAATCTGATCGATTCGATTTTGTCACAAACTTATTCACTCTTAATCAAGTTGAATTCAACTTCACAAAAAATATTTACTCATATTTTCTACTCTTAATAAAGTAAATTTGTTCCAATTTGTCCATAGAAAATTTCTATATTACTCAAAATACTCAATCAAACTTATTTCTAATTAAGAAATAAAGTTATCTTTATATTTATAATAAAATTAACAAATAATTATATATAAAACATTGTGATAACCATACTATCCTTTGATCCTTTTGCTCACTCAAATTACTATATAAAGGGTCAGACACTTAAAAAAAACATATATTTGTGATTATCCATCACCTAATAATTGATTTACTTGTATTTGACTTGAGTGTTATAGTATTTTTTTTATAGATAGTTTTGAAATAATATTGGAAATAGAAGATACTAGAATATAAAAAGGAAATTCTCACCAACACCTATTGTGCAGGTACATTTATTTTCTTCCCCCAAATGAAAAGGAAAAAGTGAAGCACATTGATTCACACAAATGTGTGGAACCAAACTCAGTGACACTTCAATTGAGAACATGGTAATTGGGTTTTGACTAGCAATCGAGAACTCGAAAAAGTAATGCTTTCAAACAATTTACCTTTGCATTTAACAAAAATTGGGTGAAGAATCTTGGCAACTCATGAAAGCAAGTCATTGCAGAAAAGGACATGTTTAATGATTTTATGATTGTTTTCGACCAAAAAAATCACTTTATCATTTTCCACTATTCAAACATGGCTTTAAGGTCATGAAGATGCATTTCCAATCACCATCAAGAAAACATAAAATAGAGTGAGAGCTACGAAAAATAAAGCCTTTAGTAATATTTGTAATATACAATTATAAAGAAATTAAAAGATTTTAACTTTTTTAGAATTTAAAATTTAGAAAGATAGAGTGTATATTATTTGAAATATTATTTCATATAAAATATTTTTTTTCAAATGTATAAATAATTTATAGAATATTATTAGTTATTCCTATTTATGTTCAAAGAGTCACACTGTAAGATACTCACTATATTTATACCATATAAGATTTTGTTAAACTAAATTTATAATGTTGTACAAAGAGTTACACACCGACCTAAATTAACCTGAATCAGTTTTAAGAAAAAGAAAAAATTAACCTAAATCTTGATGATATACCTTTCTCAAGAGTAAAAGGGGAAGACAATAATAAATTCATAGCTCTATTTAAAAAAAAATAAAAAAATTTAAGAAGTAGTATGAGAATGCGAGGCAGTAAAAGTTAGATACCGGATGGATATAACTTTAATTTCATAAAAAAACACAATTAGGAAATCGTCAAATCGGAACTAGTAAATGTAATTAATGTCTTCCATAAATTTGGCCACCGGACCAAAGGCTGTAATTAATGTAATAAATAGGTTGATATGGAACTTATGTAACAAGTGGATTCACATTAGATCAACTTTGCCTAACTATCAAAACACATCTTTGTCAATTTAAAATGTCAGGCCTGAATAAAAAAGGAAATAAAATTTGGAAAATAATGTAAATGACAATAATGAGAGATATATAGAAATATAAAAATAATGTCATTTTTAGAAATGATGTAATAGAAGGAAGAAAATATTTGGAATTGCTCAACTAAAAACTTGAGTAGGAATTACAAACTCAATGAAAAATAACATTCTTCTATTGAGATTGATGCAGTTGTCCAAAGGAGTTTATTATTAACATACAAAAATGACCTCACACTATGTAATTAATCTGAGGTATTTTATATGATGTTTTGACTCTCAGTTGTCAAAACTTTAAGCATAATAAGAATATCTCAGAAAAGTGTGGGTTGAAACTGGTAAATACTCTTAGTTAGTGGAGGGTGATAGATAAGGTCGCAATTAAGATTAAAATAACATATATTTCAGCATTAATGAGTGAAAATGGTGTTCATATAACATTATTAAAAAATAGTCAAGAGTTGAGGGTTTTATTGACCTATAAAAAATTTTTAGGTTGAGATACTATAAACATAGTTAGTGAATTCTGGTATGAGATGAATCTTTTAATTCTAATCATCAATCACTTTTTTCTACTATTAAAGTTTGTTTACCTTAACCTATATGAAATGAAATCTATAAACATATCTTCTATCTCTAATGCATTATGTTTTTATTCTGTTGCGATGACTTATAATGAAAGTTTTCTAGATATGTTGCATATATATCTCTTTCTATGCTACAACAAGAACCTTGACCAAAAAAAAATATAAAATGAAAGAATCAGAAGTCAAGAAATTCTATACACGAAGAACAATTTAATGTAGAAGAAAGAAGATAAGATGGAAAGAAAACAACCTCTTTTCTATAATAAATTAGCTTTTAGATACATAAATGTCTACCCTAAAATTCCCTTACATACAAATGTTTTCAAAATATTAATTATCTTTGCTTGATTTGTGAAGCTGGTAAAAAAATACTACTGTGAAGCTGGTAAAAAAAATACAAAGAATGAGACTGAGACACCATTAACTTATTTCATTTCAAAAATCTACAATTTCAAATTTCACCATCAACATTTTATCTTCAATTGTATATTTTTATGAATAAATATTTTACAACAATCTTATTTCACTTTATTCAACCATGTATGAAATATTTAAGCAGTAAATGAAAAATATTCAAAACAATTAATAAAAATAAGAGAAAATAGTTCATATACTAATAATATAAAGCTTTTATATTAAGTTTATTGACTTAGATACTCTCTCTTGATCTCTAATATACGATTTTGTTAAATAATTCAGAGAAATTAAAAACTAGTTAATTTAATTAGTAGAACTAAACTTATTTTAAATTTATGTTTTTTTTAAATTATCCCTAACAGTGTTGAAACAATTTGTAATTATTTTTTCAAACACTTTTTACTTTTTTTAGCCCCTCTATCATTAATATATATTTATTGTTTTAACTTTTCATTATGTACATGTAAATTTTTGTTGTCAGCAATATATGCGCATGTAATTAGAAAAGTAAAATTTTCAATATACTCTTTACACAAAACAAGATTAGACTTTCAAATAACATCAAACGTTAATTCATCTATATGAAAAAAAAAACATATAATTAAAGAATATTCTGATAAAAAAATAATTAATGCATGACAGATTTTAGACTAGTATGGTAAAAAAAAAAAAAAAAAAAAAAAAAAAAAAAAAAGACGAGTGAAACAACTAATTTGATTCTTACAAATAAGATTTGAAGGAGTAATATATCTTAAAAATTAACCTTACTCCAATATCTCATTAATTCATAGTAAAAACTTTTAAACCGACATCACATAAAAATACAATTATAAAATAATCAAATCTCAAATAAATTAAATCCAAACTTTGGAAAATTTAATTAAATCCAAATTTAAATTTATCTAATTCAAACAAACAAGTTAAGTTTTAACATTTTTCTTTCCACAAATTAAAGTTAAATATGAAATGTTTGTCTTATCTCCACTTGCTTACATGCTCACAATTATGAATATGCTCCCAAAATCATGATTTGATATGAAATTGATAAATTGGCAATCAATAGGATAGCGTAGACATAGACTTGAGCATCCAATCTACATATTCCACTAATCTTCACCTACCTCATTATACCCAATAATGTTGTCTATATATATACACACACCTTTTGTAATTATGCTCCATGATAACAAACTATTTCAACACTAACAAATACACTAAACTACTCTTCTTAATCCAAGTAAGATATAAACCTAAAATGCAAAGCATGCCTTACTAATTAAATAATAACAATTGTTATTTCACTAATCAAATTACTTAGTGATTTGATTACGTAGAACCCCATGATTTAATATATGATTCATGCTAGACAGTACTTGCTGAAATGGTTATTTTTTATTTTGTGGGTATTTTGTGTGACAAGAAAACAAAATATAAAATGAGTGTAGAAATGATGGTGGATGAAAAGAAAGAAAGAATGGGAAAAAGGAAGAAACTCATGATTACAAAGGAAATTTGGATGCAAAAGGACAATCTAATTGAGGATCCTTTACCCCACAAAACATACACATCACATATAAATCAGAGGTCTTTTGGTTTTATGAATAAAATAGGAATGCATAGAGAGAGAATGAAAGAGTACTTTAAACAAAGCCTCCATCTTGGACCCAATATGTCTAAGCAAAACTTCTTTGCCATTTCCCCCTTATGATGGACTCCATTTTTTTGGAGCATTTACTTCATAACAATATTAAAACTACAATAATGCCTTTTTGTTACTCTTCTATACAAAAGTTTCTAATGCATGTGTAGCATAATAATACAAAATAAACCCTCTTTTCTTGCCGCTAATCACTCCACATGGCATGCATCAAACTCCATTTGCCTCAAACTAATTCTCTTTAAATGGTTTCATTAAAGTTGGAGATTCTACACATTCATTTGCTTAGCACCTATTTGTGGCCATGATTGCGCATTTCTTGGCCAATTTGGCTTCACTTGAGCAACTTCTTTTTCTCTTTATACAAATATGTTTCACTAGAGGGAATATAACTGAATAGGATAAGATTATTATGAACAATGAAATTCTTTTTTGAAAGAAAAAAATGAAAAGAAACTTTCATCAAGTAGATTACCAACTTTAATGTATATGAAATAAGAAGAATAGTTTATTACTTTAAAGATAAAAGTACTTTTGAGCTTTTGTAACAGAAATGTAAACATGCACTTAGTACTCTAACTCACAAACTCATACCTATTCATAGCCCTTGAGAATTTAGAGAGGACAAACACTTGTATGCACATGTAAGTGTAGAGTGAAGGAATCCCAATGGAGAATGTAAAGTTTGGCATGTTACTAAAGCAAGACAAAGAAGGCAAAGGGGGATACCAAGAGGGAGATATCTAGGGATACCCTCCTAGGGATTTATAAAATATTCCAATAACCATTAGGGTAGCCATTATTTTAAGTGTACAAGAGCCACATTACTTAGTGCTTACCTTGAAAATGCAAAAGATGAAAGAGGGAAAAAAAAAGAGTAAGATGAAATAAACAAAGGGGTGAGAGGAAGTATACTTGTATCTTTAGTTTTGTATTCAAATTGCATGAAAATCATCAGTGAAATTGGTTTTTGAAAGTTGAAAGGATAGGGAAAAGAAAAGATGATCTTTGCTTTTGGTCCTGCTCCCCTTTTCCTTTTTTGTGATAAAGTGGAGAGAGACTGGTGAAGATGTACTTGAAAGGATTTACAATAAAGTGTTTCCACATGGAAAAACACATACCATATCAACCAACAACACCATCCTTCGGCTAAAATTAAGCTTCACACTGCCTCTTGTCTTCTTGAGACTTGTGTTCCTCAAGAATTTTGCAGCATACACAATCAAAATTAAATATTATTTTTCTCTACAGTTTAGATTAATCTGTATAATAACTAACTATTGGGTTTATAACTTAATTTGCAGAATCATTCAAGTTATTTTGTAAAAAAAGAAAAGAAAAGGTAAACCAAGAGAATTTGCATCCTTTTTTCTTTGTTTTTCTTTTTGCTTTCTTTCTTAGCATGATATATATATAGGACCTGGGTGGGCGAAGAAAATCAAAGATAAAAAAAGTGACATAAATGGGAAGAACTTTCCTCATTTATGGTTTAGTAAAATGTTCAATGTATGACTTTCACTTTCTTCTCACGGCACTTTGTTTTGTTTGCTTTTATCTTATGGTTGTGACTTTTTTGTTTTGTTTGATAATGTTGTTACATGGATTGAGGAAGATTGGGAGCACAACTTAACACATTTATTCCCATGCACTTTGTTGTTTGTTACAAACTATAGAAACTTATTATATATATCATGTGAAATCTAAAATCATGTACTATTGGGTTTGAATGGGCTGAATTGTGGCCCAAATTCTGAAAAGCATTGAGCTATTAATGCAAGATAAAAGGTATCCAAAAATTTACTAGCATAAGACACAGATCCCTACCTCTTTGGATCATTGTCACTTAGTCACTTTGGAGAATTGTAACTTCTGATCATTGAATTTCTCATAATCTTTCATCTTTTTTCACTTATCTTTATTTTAATATAAAATTCTCAACTTTAAGCTTGAAGTCCTTATAATATCGCCTTTCTTGTCACATAATGTTTATTTTACTCATCTTTATTCAAGGTAAAATCTTTAACTCTATACTTGAATTCTTGATAGTTTACCATCTTCATTTTTGTGAAAATAATAATTTGCCTTTGCATTTAGATAGACTTTATTCATTTGTTTAATACTCCAATTTTATTCTGGGAATGGTTTTTCCTTTAAGACTAATTGCTTGATGATTACCATTGGTTTCTCCTACCCTACGATTCAACAAATCATGAAATTTTATATGATAAATACTAGAAACACACTATTAGATGCATTTCTTATTACTTAAAATTTATTAAAAACGCGATTTTGCGAGTTGTAATTGAGTGTGTTAGAAAGAGTTTGTTTAAAAATGGTGTAACACCAATTATAATTGTGTAAGCCTAAATAAATTTAAACTAATGTAATTAAGGGTTCAGTTGGTATGATTGGGTTCACGTTTAGTTTCATGTTAGAACCCCGTTGCGGTAAAAACTAAATATTAACATTTAATGCATCGTTTCAGAAAAAAAAAAAAAAAAATAAAAAAAAAAAAAATAAAAATTAAAAGAATAATTTAAAAAAAAAAAAAAAAAACTAAAGAAAAAAAGAATGAGACACCCAAATACTCTTTTACCCAAAATAAATCTCCACAATAGTTATAAAATCATATCAGATAAAATTATCTAAATACAGCAGTAAAATCGACACTAATCTCTATGTATGCTTCAATGCACTTATGTTTCACTAAATTTTATATGTACTTTACTTTGTTTTGGAAAAAATAATCCAATGACATTTATTTCAAACAGCTAGTTCACATTAATGACTCTAAACCAAGTCTTGTCCAGATTTGAAAGAAAAAATATTTACTTACTCACTCATCACTTACAATTACACATGGTTGCATTGCAATTTCTTTCAAATGACTCAATTTGAACGCATACTTCAGATAATTTGTCCAATTCCCTTTCCTGATCAGAATCAAGCCCCATTAATATGTACAAATTTTCATTTGAAATGTGTGCGAAGGTACTCACATGATTATTTCCAGTTTGATAATCAGCATATTCATTATTCACTTGAAGTAGAATGCAGACTTGTTAACCAAACGAACGTTCTATTCTTCGAAAAAAAAAAAAACTTATGAAATATATTTAGTAAGTGTTGACATCGTCCTTTGGTATTTCAACTATTCTCTGATCAAATCTATCAAACTGATCCATTTCTGGGACACTTAATGCACAATTACCCTTCTTCCTACATTCCACCAATCTAGCAACAGCGTTAACTTTCTTAACAACTAGAGGAAGTAGCTCAGCTGCCTCGTCTAAAAATTGAGCTCCTGCTCCAGTTGCAACCTCTTCGCCGTCAAACTTTTTTAATTCTGAAAATAATCGCAGCGCATTCTCAACCGCCACATCCAACCTACCAAATGCATCCTTGCACAGGGCTATGGTTTCTCCCAGTTCACTTCCTTTATCAACTGAATTTTCTTTGGTTGGGAATTTGATTAGTTCACATGTAGAATCTGTTGAAGGTTCTGAATTCTTGATGTCCTACCATAGGCATTTTGAGCAGCAAATATTTCAGCCAAGTCATTTAAGGTGTTACTCTCATAAAAAATAAAAATAAAAAAAGGCTTTTCAAATTCCATTACGAAATATAAAATCTGAAAAGATCGCTTGAGGGATCAGTAGGCATATAATATATTAATGAAAAAGCTTTAAGGTTGATGTTAGTATACTTATTATAAATTTAAAAAGTTATTATGTGGACTCAGCAATTCTTAATGAAACATGGCCCCCATAAGGAATAATTGAAAACAAAATAACCTTCCATTTACTATCAATCCTAATATTCTTCAAAGAGATTTTCATCATGTGCCGATTGCTAAAGGGATGGCATGGTTTTATAAGCCTGTATAATGCCCTGATACATACCTGTCCCGAAGAATTTCTCACTTCCTCAATTGCCTTCAACTGTGAGGATCTGTCTTCTGATCTAATATGAGTAGCACCTTCATCCTCAGAGCTCTTTCTACCACTTGTATTTCCAACAGGACTGCTAAACATTTTCTTGCAATCCCCTGGGTAATCCCACTGCACAATATATCTCGCAGAAAACCTTCTAACTAATGACTTCCTTGACTTTGCCTGCACAGATACCAAACTGGGTAAGATTAAGAAAATGACGTTACACACTCAAGAAAATGTAAGCAACTGCCATCTAAATCAATTATAAGATATTAAGTCCTTAAGTTTTAGAGCAATTCCACCTCATCTAGGTAATCTTAATTTCCATAATTTGTCACATTTCATTTAGGATGGCACAATTTATTGGAAGAAAAAAAACAGAAATGATGATATCAATATTCACTATCCACTAGACATTTATAACGGTTTTCCCAATAAGATAATGAATGATGACATGTTAATAACTGTCAGGTCTTCATTTCATCGATTGGTAGAGGACATCAAAAACACTATTGTAGAAGTACATTATTTGAAACAAAGGACGTATTTATTTCTGAATAAAATTAACATCAGAAACCAGCTTTATTTCCAAAATTATACTATGAATTCCATAATAGCAAGCTTACAGTGAATTTCCCAACAAAAGTAGGACAAGAAATCATGAGATTAATTCAAAGTTGTGGAAACAAGACTCGTTTGTTTTTTAATTCCCTGCTCTACACTTCAGAATATAAAACCAACCTTTCGCGTATTTGATAAGCTACCAAAATGCTGCTTAAACATGTCACTGTCTTCTTCAGATGGCAGACTGCCCAAATTGCCTTCAGTAGTTGTTTTTGACACAATTCCAGATTCACTCAAATACAACTGCTCTGCTTTACTCTCAGAAACTTCTTGAGAACACCAAGAAACATCATTATTGTTGCATCCAACATGTTCGTCTGGAGAAACACCCATCTTTTCATTCTTGCTAAGGTTACTAAGCCCAAAGGAGTTCTGGTCCTCCTCACTAATCACAGCCCTATGTTGTCCTGCAATAAGCCATTATTCATAAGGTTAAAGCATACCTTTTTATATGTACATGTCATGGGTTTATTTCATAGAAATTATAGGGTTTTAGATATTGAGGAAAGAAATCGAGCGAAGAGACTTTGAATGATATTCTACTTATTATTTTGTTAAGATGAATTACAATGTGATGCTATGATCATAAAACTCATAGCACTAACATTTATTTATACTAATCATATCCTTAACACATCACTAATATCAGAAAAATATGAAAATAGAAGCACTCGTACTAATACAATCTCTAAGGTACCCCAACTAAACTTTCTGAGGAATTTGGTCGACAGAATTGGTCTTCTAAGCTATCATCAATAAAGATGAAAATTGAGAAAAAAAAATTATGTGGAACAAGCATTCAACTTACTTATATTCAAGGGAATCACTGGAATCTTTGTCTTACACAAATCAAGCATCTGAGGGGAAGAAAGCGCTTCCGTACAAACAGTGTAAACAGAGTGCCAATGGTTGTCTAATGGAATGTAGCTGAAATTGTGGTGACTTCATGAGCGAAGAACAGATATGCCACCACTAAAAGTCCATGATTGAGATTTGAGACTCAACACTTACCTATAAGTTCGTGCCAAACTTGAAGAATCTTGAGAGTTCACAGTATCAGGCAATGGAGAAGCATTATCAGATGGAATTTGAACATCGGTGGACATGGGAGAAAAAGCCTAATCATCATAAATGCAAGGGATATTAGACACTTATTCAAAATCCTAACACTGCTGTCTTGTTATTAAGGAGCTAAGAGATTTTTGTGTAGTAGCAACTGTAAATTAGATGCCATTACAATGACTTCTAATTTTTTAAACGTTGACACTCTAACAGGATAAGCTTCAATTAGAGTTGGATGCGCTCTCATTCATTGCCATCATGATAACCATGAATTTTCTCCCAAAAAAGTTATCCAAAGATGTGGCTTTGGGCTTAGATGTTATACCAGAATAGCAACAATAACCATCAGATACAGATAAAGATTATGTAGACACTTCAATTACCAAATATGGATTGACAGTGACTAGATTTTCTCTCCAACAAATGACTAGGAACCGGGACAACTAGCTTAGCCCAATTTCTTTGCAAGGAGTAAATAATTAACTTGTACTCTTCAATGATGGACATATATCTGTTCTAGAACATGCTGACTAATAGATTTAGTTCTATTCAAGTACGGATCTCCAAATTCCAAGGAGGTTTCCAATAAGATATAAACAAGCTTCTGAATCTTCAAAATACTACTGTGGTAGGGGCGATCAGGATTAAAATACAACAGTTTCTAAGAAATAAATAAATAATATATATATATATATATACTGAAGAGTGCACATACCTCTGACGAAGAGCAATTAAGATTCTTGCAGACACCATTTGAACTGGACACTTTTGCTTGTGCCCATTTGGGAAGTCTTGAAACACTAAATTTAAAAGATGAAGCCTCTCTATGACTGAACCCAGGATAAAGCCTTTCATCCCCACGTTGGCTGCTATTCATCATTGACCAAACACCATCAGGATTGACCTTGCAATGGTGGAATTCTTCTTTGGAAAATGATAGAGAACTAAGAGAGGGAGGCTGACCAGAGCTTCTTGGAGACAATGGATTGTTTTTTTCCATTATTCTCTCCAATATTCTAGAAGACAATGAAGCAGGCAATTTCCACACAAAAACACAACCGCTGCCGTCCACCTGAAAATGGATATGTTAATAAAAAATAATGTTGATTACAAAGGAGAGGACATCAACATCTGTATCTTTTCCAACATGATGAAAATAAACATATGCATAACTAATTTACTAAAAGTAAATAATCAAATGAATTATAAAGCATTCACGTTAAATTGCATATTGTTAACTCAAAAAAATGAAGAAGAAACCAACAGTAAGTGTGAAAGAAGCTCACCGAAACTATATGCTTGCAATCCGGTAAGAAGATGATACCAGTAACAATTTCAGCATGCCCTGCTGCCTTCGCAGCCATCTTCCCCGTGAACAAGTCATATATACATATGGACTTGTTAGAGAATGAGCAGACCACGTAAGTGCAACTTGGGTCCATTATAACCTGTTAACAAAATTATCTTCGGCTAAAGAAGGTTAATATCGGCAATCACTTTCTAATAATGAAGCTCACCTTTATAGGTTCTCCAAAATTTTTATCATGGTTGTAAGACCTAATTAGTTTCTGAGCAGCCATGTCAAACGTCTTTATCTTCTTATCCTATAAGTATGATAATAATATTAGTACTCTCAAGTGCGGAATCTGCAAATTGAGTGATAATCTCATCAAATGGACACATGAATAGACTAATTTTAAAAGAATTCACGTGGAAGGTCTTCCACAACAGGCGCAACCCTCCCTTGAATTTTGATGATTTTCAATGTTGACATCATCTATCTCACCTGCCCAACAGTGACAACAGTCTCACATGTCAGATCCACAGCCATGTCATACAGAGTTCCACTTTGTAAAGCCTTTTGGCGGTGTTGTTGCAAAATCTTATAACCATTATCCACTATCACCACATCTCGAAGAACCAGGAAACTATGAAAGAAGGATTATGTTTTTGTTAATCATAGAGGAAATCATTCAATGTCATACAAACAATCTTAGGCTCACTGGCTATTGTATACTACAAAGTAATTTAAAAACAGAAATATGATGACCACATAGAATAAGTAAATAATCATCAAATGCTAAAACTTAACAAAAAAATTATTTGTTCTAAGAAAATTCGTTGACATTTCCATCCAAAGCATAGGCTACCTAAAACTGCAGATTATATGGGTCTGTATTTGACATCTATTAAACTACTTCGTAGAGAACTATTAAATTAGCGAGGAATAAATTGTTTGTCTCAAATGGTCTTTCTTTAAAACAAATTAGAAATAGGGTAAAAGCAAGCAAGTGATTTTTTATATTTTTTTGAACAGGCAGCAATAGAAACTCTCTGAACATACGTTTGAGTGCAAAATTACTTTTCACTTTCTGTCTTTCTCAGATTCACTTTTAAAGGGGCTGGATTTGCTTTCAGATCAATCGAAGATTGCAATCCTATTATACTTTGTAATTTGCAGACAGAAATAACGATAAAAGTTCTATTATTTAAATTATAAAAATATGCCACATTATTAATGTAATATCAATGCAATTTTTTAAACATGGAGTGCATTGTTCCAATATATATCAAGTAGACTACAGAAACCAACTAAAAGTTGCCTTCACCCGAATTTACAAGTTCATAACCAACCAACCTATAGCTATTTCATTATTGATATGTCAATAGGTAGACAAATACAAAAATGAAGAACTGTAATTTGTTTTGGCTTCTAAGAACGTCTTTCTAGTACATGTTGACTCCACTCCAGTAATATTCGTTAATTGAAAGGCACTGCTAGACACTATCTCCTAATTGCAGTCATTATTCCCAATATTGGTGATGCTTAAATTAAATTTATTCAAATTTTTCTTCCTAAATATAATCAGAACATTAAGGTGAAAATTTTCAGATTTCTTTTATTCAACTGTTAAGCAAAACTTATATAATCCCTTTTTTGTTTCAAGTTTGTTTTGATTTTGTGATGCCAAATCTACTAGCATACCTATCAGCACTACAACTGAGGATCCTGCAACCATTGCTGCTAATTTTGATAGAAGTCACTGCAGCCGAATGATCATCAATGCTATCAATAAGATCAAAATTTCTGGCACATACAATCAAAAAGTCATTGAAATGTATAACCAACCAACTAGGTTATTCTTAACAATTGAAGAAACACACCTTTTCACATCATAGAGATGGATCATACAATCTCGTCCCCCTGAGGCAAGAAAGTAATTGTTTTTTGCAATTTCCTTAGATATATCTTGGGTGAACAAGGTGAAGCTTAGCGTAAGAATCTCCGCATCATGAGCACCCTGAAATATTGTGCAGGATATAAATTACCTTATAAATGTTGCAAAGCTTCAAATATAGTTGTCAGCACAATAATATCTAAAATAAACCCAGGAGCCTGAACTCACCTGCAAACATGTGTAATCCGATGTTTGAAGGTTGTATATATGAAGGTTTCCTTTACAATCACCAGCAGCAAGATAATATCCGTCTGAACTAACAGCAAGTGACCTAAACTCTCCATTTGTAAGGTCTGCCTTAACTGCATCACGTTCAAATGTCCCTGCAGTTACTGCAGCAATAGACAAGAAGAGCACAACTTGTGAGAAATACATAACTTAAAAGACAAGAGAATTGTGATTTTTTTCTAACAATCATGTTACCCAAACATGAAGAACTAAATAGTTCAGTCTTCAAATCTTCAGCATCATCTGAACAATCAGATTGCAAAGCAATATCCCATATCCTGATTGTACCATCAGTAGAGCAAGTTGCAAAAGAAATCCCCCCCAAACAACCTCTAGCAGTGCATGCAAGAGACGGATCATGCATGTTTTCACAACATAGATTCTTGATATCCCATATGGATGATGAATGTGAAACTAGCACATAAAACTTTGTGACCTGGAAAATAATGACAATTTGTTTCGCATTAACCGTTGCAGTTTTGTCAACACCTTGTGGCAAATAAAATATGGGGAATAAAACTTGCAGCAACATACATTAATTTACAAGCAAAAGACTTGAGTAGCATGAACATAATTAATCTATCATGAATATATAACCACTTTATCATAAACGAAAAATTATTATAAGAAGGATTGTTGAGTGTTGTACGTTCACATGATTTGTTTATAATCACATATTAGGGCAGGACAGAATCAGCATAAATAAATAGGAATAATTTAAACCCTAGACTTTGGTAATTGCATCCCTAATTTCTAGTAACAACTATTAAAATATTTAACATGTTAAATATGCCATTGAAAAATCATAATGACAAACATATTATATAAACATTTACCTGATGCACATCATGGATGTCATAGATGTAGAGACTATGATCTCCATAAACAACAACTATAAGAATAAATACATTAGTGCACAACACAAGATTATATTAAATAGAATTAGCAAAACAAATGGAAGATTTAACACTCACCAATCTTTTCTAAGGCCGAAAACTGACAGGCAACTGCATCAGGCAGGGCAAGTAACTGTTCAGAAGCCTGTTCTGGAACTATAGTGTGGCTAACCAAATTGCTTCCTTTAAGCAACTCTTTTGTCTTTGAATATAATATACTACCCACGTATTCTAGAGAGATGGGGGTGAATAATTGGACTGTCCCATTATTGCATGCACAAGCAATTAGCTTTGCTGATGTTGATAATGCAAAAGCTTTTCGAATCTGAAAATGAGAATTTAGAATAATGAAAATTTCAAAGAACTAACACTCTAACCCCATAATAATTCCTCAAACGAGTAGCAACTCATAAGTAACTACTAATACAGTTCATAATGGCATGGTCAACTAAGAAATACAAACAACATAAGAATGTTCCCGTCTTGTACTTGGAACATCATTACTACTACATGGGAAATATAGTTTTAAGTCTCTACGGATCTGTCAAAACTTAACATTTCATCCATCAAGATTTCCTCTTTGAAAAGATACCTCTGGCATGCCAAGACATATTACAAAAATGACAAGCCATGGACATACCTTCAAGGTCACAGACTTTTCAACCGACATCCTAGAATTAATAAGGTATAAAACGCCTGTAAACAGAAAGGAAACGAATCAGGTGCAAAATGCCAGTAAACAGAAAGAAATGAAATTGTACTACTATCCAACACATCATGGAAATCCAAGAAACACGAATGCCTTAAAATCTTAAAAAAAAATACGATCTTAGACTCTCTGAACTGAATCAAACCTGAATCAGTCAATGTATATATCGGAAAGCAATCACCAGCTTTTTTACAATTATCATAGCCATTACAACCCCACACAGAACTGATGGACGTCACAGAGCTTGCTTTATGAATACAAAGATTGGCAGGCTTTTCATGTATTGCTAATGATGTACTCTTAGTCATCCCTTCATTTAGTTGAGTCTTTCTAGAAGATCCTAGTATCCAGAATTTCAGGTGCTTCTTCCCAGAAGTTACAAAAAATTTTGCATCTGACGAGAAGCTAATACTTGAAATTGTAGAACAAGAAGTTGCTTGAAGCTTTGTTATCAGCTCACCACTCCGCCAGTTCCAAAGGTAAATATATCCTCCAACAGACACCAGATGTTTACCTTGGACAGAATACTATATAATGAGTAAGAAGCAGTTATTATATAAAATTAAAAGCACGCATATGGATTGTAAAGTATAACCAACCATTCGGTGAGAGACACATGCATGTAACTCCATATAGATGGCCTTTCAATTCAGAGACAACAGATAAAGTAAAAGAATCCCACACTAGTACTGATGACTGGTTTCCTGCCTGCAAAACATAGTAAGATTGCCGTATAAAGTGTAAACAATGAAGCCATTATGTGTTATTCAGTTATTCACAATATTTTCCCTATCCACACTAGTATTGAATGAGGAACGCTCCAATAATGCATTAATAAAGTTCATTTAATGAAGATATAACCATGAAAAGGATATTTTTGCTGTAATACATCAACTTCTGTAAAATTCTAATCATAATGATTATTAAGTTATTGTGTAAAAATTTCAACATTGACCTGCTAGCTTGCCTTACCTATAACCAATTCACACCTATTGAACCACTTAGATGCAAAACACACCAATACCTAGCCTCTTAAATATGCATCTGTTCAAATATAAAACATCATATCATCTATGATATTTCAATTATGTAAGATCTATAAAATATAAAATATTTATTCTCAAATGAAATCTGTAATTACAAAGAAATCATCCTTTATACTTTCTTTTGGATAGAAGTGAAATTGAAGGATAGAAGTAAAAGAGAAATACAATAAAAATGCTCATTGGGATGGATAGAAAAATAAGCAAAGTAGATAAAACAAGTAATGAATCAGTTAAACATATGACAACTCCACACACTAAAAAGCAAAAAAATGTATTTCGTCTTTTACAAGTTTCAATGTCATGAACCAGAAAAAATAACTGCCCTCGAGAAGATCATTTGCACTTAAATGGATTAAAATACCATATATATTAATCTCTGAAGAGAGAGGAATGTAATTTAAAAAATAGAAGGGAGGGCAGGGTAATTTAATAATCTACACAGGGAAGGCAGTGTAATATTTCAAAATCATAATTTGATATACTCCAACTACGAACAGATTCCTCTAACAGTTTTTTTCTATAAACCCCACTGAAATGAAAATTTTAAGCTGCCCCAAACATGCTTAAAAAGTAATGGTGGCTAAAAAACTGATATACACGTTAAATTTAATTAGATAACAGCCCCACCAGCACATAAAGAGTGTTATCTAAGTTGTCTGCCAGATTCCCCCTTAAAGCCAATTGGCATTAGGCAAGTTGTCCAATAGATATATAAGTTGCACTCCAAGAGTTGAGGTAGGTGATGTGGAACTGCCCAACTTTGTTTGTCAGATTTCATCTTATAGACAATTATTACCAAGATAAACTTTTATACCATGTCAGATTTCATCTTAAAACTAATTGGCATTAAGGGAAGTTGTCCAAAAGATATATAAGTCGCACTCCAAGAGTTAAGTCAAACGATTTGGAACTTCCCAACATTGTCCTCTGTACCAACATTGGTTGGCACAAGCAGTAGCGGCTTGCAGCCTTTAACCACGTGGTTTAAAGTCAAATCCTGAAAATGTTACTTTGTGTATGAAATAAACCATATTGTAAGAAGAATACCAACATAATGTGCGTTCAAGGTCCATGACGGTGTTAATCATTGTTTCCAGTGACGAATAATTTATACTAATACCATGGTTACAAAAAAAAAACTGTGTCCTCTCTATAAATTAGAGATTGTTAGATAACCATATAATCATTTCTTACTCATTTTTATAAACATTTCATATCTCACAATTTAGAAATCAAAAGCCATCCCACTTCTCTGTCAAACTCCTCTATCCAATTTCAAACAAACTCTCAGACATGGATTGGAATATTATCAAATATTATTAAGAAAATAACAATCAATGTCCTCAAGAATTGTAAATGAATAAAAAAATATAAGTCAATCCACCCTTAAAGAGCGCCATCCTCATGCTAATTCAACAAGACGAAGCTATTTTATTTATAGGGTCCAGAACTTCTTTCAAATTGGTTGCTGTGTGAAAGTGCAGAGCAATAATATTAAAACAGAGTTATGAGATTAACTCTTACCTCTCCAGCGGCAATAAAGTGCCCATCTCGTGACAATGCTACACAGCTCAAAGGCTTTGGCATTCTATTAGACACCATGAGGTGTGACTGAATGCCCAAATTCATGTCATATATCACCACCACGGAACCTGCCAAATAAGCACATTTGGAGCTGAAGGCATCTGAAGCTAAGCCATTGCTATCCTTTGTTGTCAACCCAATTACCTCCTCCAAAACCAGCTGAAAGGGGGTAAAAATTGCAAACATTAGGAACACTGAGAGACGCCATTGTGCATTGTATGAAAAGAAAAAAGAAATCACGATCCAATACGCAAATTATGCACCAAAATTTAACTAAACTTGCAGTTTCTAGCTCAAATTGTTAAGGAAACAAACAGTGTTAAGTTAAGGTTTATGATCCTCAAAGCCAAGATGCATAGCACTCAAAAAAATTCAAACATAAAGAGCACCCCCAAGAGCAATTATGCGTTCATTTGAGGCCAAAATACTACTTAATAACACGCACTACACAAATCATGAATCACATTTTGTTAGTTTAAGTGGCCAAGAATTATATTCTCTTTGATCAAGGTCTCACTTTTCAAACTTTCATATGAAACAAAAAAACCAAACCATTGAAGCGAAAAAGCTTTTCCTTCCACGGCTTCTGGTTCAATTTTGTCCACAAACAAACAATTGTTAGGGTTTATAGTTCAAAATTCAAAAGGTGCACTTTTATGTAAAACCCAGAAGAGCCATTACTAATGAATTGAGCTTCAAAGTCACTACTCATTATTTCTAATCACGCAATTTAACAGTGAAATTTGACTTAACTAACAGCTTCTAGCGCGACTTTGAAAACCTATAGGTTTAATAGTTGGAAAATACAAAAAAAAAAAAAAAAAAAAATTTTTTTTTTT
>Ga0209489_102574_pt1 | contig 36622 bp, 17 predicted proteins | sample SiratrowhiteBW_FD_187527 | JGI IMG/M metagenome (GOLD analysis project Ga0209489, IMG submission 187527) | Root nodule microbial communities of legume samples collected from California, USA - Siratro white BW (SPAdes) (version 2) | ecosystem: Host-associated > Plants > Roots > Nodule | place... | reverse complement strand
TTTGAGACGTCAATTCATCTTTAAGCTGAGACGTCAATTCATCTTTAAGTCGAGATATTTCCATCGCTATATTTGCACTGTGAGATGAGCTAGACCGTGGAGCAGAACCAAAATATTGTCTAACACCTACGCCATATCCAGCAGTCCGTACACGACCGGGGTGTTCCTCAGTTCCCAGAGCAGTAGTCAATATATCTTGTCTTCCTTGAATGACAAAACTGCCTTGGGAGCTCTGCTCCACCAAATAATCCTGAAAGAAAGAATGCAATGTCAACATTGTATAATAGTAAGACATTAGAAATTATGAGTAAATTCTTATTAACTTACAATGCATTCCAATCATACAAGCAATTCAAACAAGCATTCTAATCATACATATAACCATTTAATCCAAATAACCATTCTAATTTTCTACTTCAAATTCGATATAGAACATACCTCTTGAAGAGCAGTGGTGACCCAAAACCGAAATGCAGTGCAAACCCAAAACCGAAATGCAGTGGTGACCCAAAACCAAGAGACAAACAAACCTCAAAGCAGACAAACGCAAAATCGAGTCAATAAACTCACCAAACCACTGAAATGAAACGAAAATGGAGGAGAAAAAGAGAACTCAAAGCTAAAAATGAAAACCAAAACAAACCGAACTTGAAAACGAAAATGAAACGGTCAAAATGTAGCTACCAACCTTTATGATGGAGAAAGAGTGAAATGGAGTTGAATGAGGACGAAATGGAGGTCGCAAACGAGGAAGAAAGTCGCCGGAACAGTGCAGGAAGAAGGCGCGAAAAGTTGAGGAAGCATAAAAGTGAAAGTGAAAACGCGCTGGGGGGGTAAAACTGAGAGTACCACGTCGGTTATGGGCTCCCAACCGACGTGGTACATACCCTAATTTTACCCTCCTTTTTTATTTCAGTTACAAAGTCACCATGACGTCGGTTACGTGGTACAAACCGACGTCATGTGATACTTCACCACGTCGGTTAGGGCATATTAACCGACGTGGTGCATCAGCGCCATTTTAAAATTTTAAATTTTTGAATTTTAAAGCTTAAGTGGGAATTCAATGGCGGTTTTTTTCTGTAACCGACGTTATGTTGTTCATTTATTTACAAAAAAGCCACCGCATTTTGGATAACGTCGTTTTTGCTTTTAACCGTCATTGAAGGCAGACGTTAAATGTGTATTTTGTACTAGTGAGCAATGCAAACAAAACCACCTTTCTAATGGAAGGGAATTAGCAAGACCAATTGCCACACATTTTTCTACTTCTTATTGTATTAAGCAACAAAAATTGTATTAAGCAATATAAAAAATGCTCCTAGATCAATATTTGCTTTAGAGGAATGAACTACTAGTCTAAATGCTACTAAAACTGAGATTAAACAAGTGATGAGCCCAGTATTGAGTGATGACAAATTTTGGAGATCAACCACCTTGCCTAAAATTTGTGATTCCACTTATAAAAGTGCTAAGACTGGCAGATGGTAACGAAGAACTAGTCATGTCATATATTTAAGAAGCAATGGATAAAGTTAAGAGAAAATTGTTGAAAATTTCCAAAAGGAAGAAACAAGGCATAAAAAGGTGTGAAATATTATTGATCTAGATGAAATTTACCATTGTATAGGTTTCTCCATGCAACAACCAATTATCTCAATCTTAAGTAAGTTAATTATATATAAAATTTGTCATACTAAATAAAACTATCTTCTTTGTTCTTATCAACTTATTTTTTCTTGTATTAAATATCATTATGATAAAAATTACAATCTAGAGTGAGATATTGGTAGATTTATATGAAACATTTCAAAGATGTTTTTGGATGAAAAAACAAAAGTTGCAATCAAACAACAAGTTGAAAAGTTTAAATGAGTTAAGGGGCCTTTAAGAATAGACATTACAATAAATACTAGAAATAAGAAACTTCCTGATATGTATAACTCATTACCATTCTTATATTATTTATAAACTAATTTATTACATTATAATTCAATACATTTTTTGTTTTGACATATCTTTAGTGAGAGAGTTATGGGGGAGAATGTAAAGAGTTACGGTCTTCAAAATTTTGAATATCACATGTAGTGTAACGAGGAATGAAGGAAATTGGAACACATTTTACCAAGTACATATATTAAGAAGAAATATATTTGAACAATAAAGATTAAATGTTCTTGTGTATATGTGTATATGAAGTACAATCTTCAATTTAGTAAAGAAGAGAAAGAGAAACATATGATCCCAAATGTTTTTGGATATTGAATTGAATAATGAATGGATTGTTGAAAAAGAAAATTCTTATTTGCCTATCAATTTCTCATAGATGGATATACGTGGGTGTTTTGGTACTGAAGAGGAAGCCCTAAGCAAGAAAGGACATTGAGATAATTACTTATATTTAGAATTTGTAGGAGTTGAAACTTAAAAGTTCAGCAAACTAAAACTATAATTATATTTGTTTTTGCTAATATAACTCCTAGAAACTTAAATGTAAAGACTAATAAAAGTAAAAAATTCATAATAGAACGTAAAGCATTGAAGACAATGAAGAAGGAGGATAACTTTTAATTGAAGATGAATATTACTTGAGTGATTTAAATCTAAAAGGAGGAGAATGAAATATGAATAATTAAAATGGAACTTATTATGTTGTTTATTATATGTAAGTAACAACCATAATCTGTAACAATTATACAATTATGCAGAGACAACAACAACAAAACTTATTTTCGAATGACTTTAATCCAAAATTTGTTTAGTAGCATGTACATTGGTTATAGGAATTTTATGGAAGGATAATTTTTTTTTTCTTTTTTTGAGTTTGTATTACTTCAATTATGTAGTAAATATTGTTATTAATAGTTTTTTTACATGTTTATTTTATGAATTTTACAATTCATCATACGAAATAATTTGTGATTTAAAATAAGAAATTTCGTTTACATAATTTGCTTTTTGTTTCAATTATTACGATTGAAATGATTTTCACATGAAATTCTTACAATGGAATAAATATAATGTCACATATAAACCAAATGAAATTAGTTGAGAGATCATGAAATACAAAATGAGGATGTTTTTGTTCTTTTAAGTACCATTCTAAAAAACAGATCATTATTTTAAGTAATATCTTTATATGATTGTATCTATCTACTGGAAATTTGGGTTAGTTAAGAAAACAAAAAAAATTGAATAAAAAAATAATGTGTACTTTTCTTCAAATTTTGTTGGGAATAGAGAAATAAGATAAGTACAGAAGGGACTTATTGATATAAATAGGGTTTTCAAATGTCAACTCCTTAGTTAAGGAAAGTATCCAACCTTGTTGCAATCAATCGAGATGGCAACAGGGATGACGATTTGAAAAAAATTAATTTTAATTTTAAAAATTTTAAAAAAGGAATCGTCACCATAGTTTATATGAAAAACTATTGAAAACAAAATCGATGATAAGGTTAGTTTGTGAAAATCGGATCTAGGTCCGGGAGTCGATTACGTGTGAGGAACGTATTAGTACTCCCACAACGTCCGTCCTAAGACGATACCTTTAATTAACTAGTAAATTGAGTGTAATTTTTCAAAATGTTTCTTTTTCAAAAAGAGATAAATATGAAGATAAAAACAAACAAAAAAATATTTTTTAATTTTAGGAGCCCGACAAGGTTTGACCTTGCTTCTACGTATTTTCATCAGGGACGGAAAATCAGGGTTACGTAGTTATTTGTTTTTTTTTTTAAATTGTTTGGTTGGATGTTGATTTATTTTGATTTTTTAATTTTCTATTATTTTTTAATTTTTCCTATTTTTGTGGTTTTTGGGTGTTTTTGATGAGGAGTGGGTGGTATGAGACAAGGACGCGACGAGCATATCATCAATCCACACAAAAATGCTATCGAATGATGGTTTGGTGGATGAAAAAGTTATGAGAGGGCAAATTTAAGGCTAAATTTGGATGGTCAAATGGCTATGGAAATGAGCAAACTTGATGTCAAATTAAAGGCGAGTTTAAGAACTTTTCATTTGTTACCTATACACCCCTAGCAACTTCAAAGATTAGGAGAACGAATTTCCCAAAGTTGGTGTGTTTGATGAATCTAAATTTTTAACTTAGCCAAAATTTGGTCTTCTAAAATCAGTTTAGGACCTCAACTTTGGGGTCAAAATTTAGATGGTTCAAATGGCATCATAAATGCACCTATGGCATACCATTGGAAATATCTTGAATAGATCTTTCTAACAAGCACAAATACAACCCTTTTAGATTCTTAAATTGAGAGAAAATCCCTTGAAAGTTAGGTACTTGAAAAATGAAATCTACCCCATAACTTAGTTTCTGGAAAAAAACCAGAAATCAGTTTGAGGACAGGTTTTTAGAGCTGAATTCAAAGACTCAAATGATAACATAAATGCACCTATTCAAATACTACTCACACACCTTCTAAAGGTTCAAAGACAGGGAGAACGAAATCTACAAAGTTGGCTGGTTGGTTGTCTCACATGACTTAATTTCTGTTAAGCCTAGAAACCAGTTTGGGGCACTACTTTCGTGATGATTTTGGGTGACCAAACGATCTCACAAATAAACCCACCCTAGACCAATAGAAAGAGGGAGAAAAGAGTTTTCTAATGATAGCTCATACAACTCCTAAATCTTCAAGACCAGGGAGAACGAACCTCCCAAAGTCACCCCCAAAACCAAGTTTATGATTTTATATGGTGCCCAGAAAAAATTCTAACGCATCTTGACACTCATTTTTGAGGGATGTAGAGGTTTCATAAATGAGGTTGTGGCATACCAATAGGAAGAGGGTAAACCCAGCTTTCAAATGCAACCCTCAGTTCCTCCTAAAGATTTCTAGATTTCCTGAAATTTGCTCTCAAAGTTGGCTACTTGAAAGGGAGAGAGCTCGTTGGGCTGGTTTTTCGGTGAGTCTCCGACGATGGCGAAAAGCCGCGCCATGGGTTGGTGAATGCTCCTCCCCTCCTCCTCATCTCAATGGAGGTGAAATGGAGGAGAAAGGAGGTCTATGGTGTAAGTGGGAAGCACGGTGGTGCTTGATAGAGGTGTTTCATGGTGGTTTTTAAACGTAGGGAGCTCTATGGTGACTGAAAATGGTGGATTTTATGAGCATGGATGTGCTGTGGTGGTAGTGGTGAGGCAGTTTTGATCATTGGTATGTTGTGAGGGTGTAATGGAGGGGAGAGCGTAGGTGGAGACATTTTGGGGTACATGATGAGGCATTTTGGAGGCACATGCAACAACGGTGGTGACTAGCTTTGCGTGTTTAAGGGTTACATGTTGGCAGCGTGGGAGGTACATTTGTGGTGGAGCGTGTGGAGTGTCATGGCAAGGGTTAGTGGTTATGGGAGAGGAAGGGTGTATGGGTGAGTGGGCTAATGGTGAAGGGTGTGGCCAATGTGGTTATATGAGGAAGTAGGAGTAGTTGAATAACATGAAGGTGGGGTTGCTAGGAGATACAATTACGTTGGGGGCTTGCATGATGTTATGGGTGTAGGTGCAGAATGGTGCCGAGTGAAAGTGCATGGGAGCCGGTTTGGAGGCTTGGTGGAGCTTGTCATGGGGCGTTTTTGAGGAGAGATGGGAGCGGTGTTTTGCAAGGTGATATGTGGTGTGAAATACTAACGAAAGGAGGGGCAGCCGTAGATGCATGGAGGTTTTTTACGTGTTGTGGAGGTGTTTGGCTTGAAGGTTTGGAAAAAAGAAAGGGTTGAGTGGAATGGGTCTCGTGGGTGAGGGTTTGGCGGAGACATGAAGCATGTTATAGAACCAAACGAAACTAAAAGAAAGAAAAAACAAAGGATAAAACGTTAACCATCCTAGATCGCTAAGCTTTGAAAAGCAGTCCCTGGATCTTGTTAGTTTCAAGTTTATTCCTCATGGTTTTAATGAATGTTCTGATTCAACAACCTTTTTGTTTGGCTTTGGTTTGATTATGTAAAAGTGAACATTTCATGCAGATATACGAAGTAAACAGTTCATGCACTATATGAATGGATGACGATGAATACTGTAAACATTTTCGCAGAAGTTGTATCAAAAGAACCAAAACAAACATATACAAGACAATAACCTTTTAGGGGCCTCTTCCTCTACCACGACACTTGCTTGCTCCTTCTCTTGTTACTTGCCAGCCTTCCTCTTTCCTACCTCCTCTTCCTTTTTTAAAACGAAGCCTTATATTGAGAACCCACAGTGGAGCCCTTTCGGTCTTTTCCAAATATCCCTAAAAGAGGGGGTAAGCCTAGGGCTATATTTGAGAAAACTCCCGCCCCTAAGTTGTGCACCCATTTCCTGTAAGGAGAGAGCTGTGTCTCGGTGTTTGAGCATTGACTTAGTCGTACCCATTTGCAGGGGCAAAACAAACTGTCAAAAAAAAGGTAACATTGACTACAGCAGGAAGCATGGTAGGGGTAGTCTTGCTAGGATTGGGTAATTCTGGTTGTGGAAGCAATGCAGAGGGGCTACCTGGAGAAGCACTGTAGAGGATCTTTGAGATTTTGAGTGTACTTAAAGAAATTGAGAGGTGTCAAGAGTGAGGAGTAGCCCAAAGGGGTATGACCCAAGAGAAAAGGGGAAGAAAAGGCGACTACTCATCTTGGACCCAATTTGTCTATATATTATAAAAACATTAAAATAAAATAAAAATATTCTTTTATTTTTTTTTTAAAAAATGAAAGTAAAAGAGAAAAATAATAAAATAAAACCAATACATATATTATTTTTTGAAAATAAGAGAAAGTAACCACAAAATTAAAATTTACTAAATGATTGGTTTTTTTCAATTTTTTGAAAAAAAGATTAGAATTTTTTTTATTTTTTTGAAACAAAATTTAGAAAGTTACATGTTGTTGGATTGGATTCCCTGATATTTTAGTTCCCAAATTATAGGAAATAATCTTTCATTGCCTACAATTAGAAGCAAATGTTAGAGTTAGACTTTGAATAGAAGCAAAACAATTATCAACGACCATATTATGAGAGGAATCAAATTTTAATTATCAGCAATTGCTTGGAACATTCTGTAAGAAGGCAAAACCCCTGTGACTGCTCATTCCAAACCAACCAACCCAACATGACAACAACATCAAGACAAACCAACCGTTTACCTGAACAAACTAACCCCACACATAGACGAGTAACAACTTATTTGTTTTCCCTTTACACATCAAAAGAATTCACATTTGTTGAAAAGAAAGGAACAAAAAACATTGGAGAGTAACTGAGGAAGAAGTGATGCAGAGCCAATGAACCCGGGCCCAAAAGGGTTAGTCAAAGTCAACATTTTGGAAGATCAGAAGGGGGTGGTTGCAGCTTCTGGTTGGGCCCAGGTCCATCTAATACTAGCCATGCCATTCTCAATCCCCAACTTGTGTGGAGGTCCAGGTGACAGTGCATGAACCACACTCCTGTTTCAACCATAATAACTCAATGTGACAAATAACAATGACATTATATAGAGACAGGTTTACTAACTAACGCATGACAATTTCATTCTATCTGATATAACTTTTTGCAACAAGGGACAATGTCATGCATACCTTCAAACTTTACAGAATCTTTTCTAACTTTTAGAAAGGTAAGCAAAGTATATCTTGTTATATTTTTACATTGTCCAGAACTTTCAAGCATACACCTATTATTTTTTTAATATTTCATATTGATTAACACCGAAATAATTTAAATATCATATTCTTAACACAGCAGTGTCATGTGTCCATAGTTTGATGAGTTTGTTAGTCTTTACAAGTGTAGTGAATTTTTATTACAGTTTTTATAATTTTTTTGTTTTATTCTTTGTAAAGTTTAAGAGTTTTGAAAATCATCCATATCATCATTTATCGATGGCATGATATGTATTTAAACATGTCATCTCACATACTTGATGGCATAATATGATATATTCAAATGCATGACACATTCTATTATCTTTGTATAGTACACCAACTTTTGTATAAAATTCTTTTGTATCTTTCTCTCATAAAACAATTTTCTCATAGGAAGAAGGGATTATGGTCACATGTTCTATATGATACAACACGTTACAAGCATGATGGAATTGAAAAATACGTACCTGGGTTGTCTGCTTTAAATCGAATAGCAATCCAGCCACCAGCAGGAACACTAGCTGTGTTCCTCTCAAATGGGTCAACCAGATTAAACTTTGCAGGATCATTGTTTGGGTCATAGTTTCCAAAACCTTGCCCCACAATGAAGAAGTCATAACCATGAAGATGCAAGGGGTGGCTCTCAGCCCCAAGAATATTAGTATCCTGCAACACTACCTCCACACTGGTGTTGAACTTGAGCACCACCAACTTTGTGTCATTGGTGACCATTGTGTTGTTTGGAGGTGTTCCTGTGTAATTGAATGGGTTCAAAGGGGTGGCAGGAAAATCAGTCTTGAAAACCCCATTAGCCTGTCCAGAATAGTAGGCCTGCATGATGGAAACAGATGATGGAAGTGCAAAGGAAATGTTGTTCACTGAGGCTGCAAACTTGGTGTTGTTGTTTGGCCCTTGGCACGTTGTGTTTTTGGGGCAAGGACTGGTCCCTAGTCCCACAGTGAAGAAAAATTTTCTGTCCACTTTCTGGGGTACATTGACAGGGAATTTAGCATTTGCCAAGCTTCTGAATTTTCCTGTGAAGTTTGCCACAAAGTTTGTGGCATTTATGGGTGGCAAAGTTGGTTTGAGAAGGGTGAGATTTTTGGGAGAAGAATGGTGCAAAGTTTGCTTGTAGAGGAGAATACCAGCAGTTGTGGAGTTGTCAAAGGTGCCACGGCCTGTGAAATAAGGTCTAGCAGCCATTTGGTATGAGGCATTGGGAAAATAAGGCTTGGTTTTGAGAAGAACATTTGTGGTTTGTCCAGGGGCTATGAGGAGTGTATCTGTGTCAAATGGTTTGGTGTATTTAGCATCTGCTTCAACCACAGTTAAGGTGTGATTGGCGATGCTAAAGAAGAGCTCTTCGTTGAGTGCAGCATTGATTAGCCTTAGCAGATATGTCTTGCCTGGCTTCACCTTTAGTGTGTATGTATCTTCAAAAATCAATCATGAATTGTCATAAGTTTTCTATCATAGATCAAAAGGCACTTGTGTACACTTGATTATTGATTATTTATTGTTACCAAATTAGTCTACTCTACCTATAATGAAGTTTTATAATTAGCATTTGGTTCCCATAATTAATGAGTCTGACTCTCCTATCATATTTGTATAAATATACTAGAACTTGTTTACTTTAAGGAAAAAAATGGTTTTTATTCTCATGGTTGATTTTTACTTTATAAAATATGATTCAATTATTTTTTTATTTTTAAATATATGCATAAGAAATAATAAAAACAACTATTTTTACTACTTCCTGCAGACAATTTTTTAAAATTAAAAACAAAAACTTCTATTTATTTTTCGTTATTTTCTATACAATTTTGTATACATTAGATTATATTTTGTAGTTAAACACAAAATAGAAAATTGAAATAAAATTTCTCAAACAAGTAGTCAAAAGTGAAACATGGGAATATGATTGTGAAATGAAAAACAGTAAAGATTAACAACGTACTAAGATACTTATTGTATATCCAAATACACTGTTAATGTTCAAAAGTTCCCCACTCTATTTTGATAGGATATATTGAAGATCCAACTTTTGGGTGTCATTATAGAAGACTTTGTTTTGTACCTTTAGAGGAGCAATTATACAAAGGCCCAGGAAGCCCATTGATGGTGTATGCATCAGAAACATTAGGTCCCCCTCCTGTCTGCAGGGCTTGACTTATTATTGCTTCTGGGTCAACATTAAACCATTCCCCTGTAATCCCAAAACCAAGTTACCACCATATATCACTAAATTATTATAACTGTATATATAAATATAAATATACATATATGTGTATATGTATGAGATAGTATCTCAAAGGAGCTAATCTTGATCATACTATTATGTAGGATATGTCAATGTTACTTTAGTTAAACTTAGTCTTGACTATTTATTTTTATTATTTGGTCAAGACTTGTTTCTTCTATTTTCAAACTCAACTAACAAGCTTACTATAATGTGTAATAGGTATGAATTATACCAAAAAGAATGGGGATTTCTTTGTATGGTTTCTGGAATGGATAAGATTCATTGTGCTTGGGGAGGATGATGATGGGTCCATAAATGGTTGCTCTTAGCCATGATATGTGAGCATGCCAAAGCAGAGTTCCTCTCTGCCCAACTATGGTGAAGTTGTATGTATATGACTGGTTGGTCTGTATAGGACACTGTGTCACATATGCTGGTCCATCAGCCCACCCACTTGTTAGCTGCCGAATACCATGCCTGCAACAATCCAAGATCAGTAGAAAAATTGCATGATAACTAGGACATCACTTTGTTTTCTGTGCATGGTTTGTGTAAAAGATTTTGCATTGTGAATAAGTCAAATCTTTATTGGTATGACTTTAAACATAGTTATTATAGAAGATAGTCCAAGAATATCATATGGTTTATGACTAGAAAGTGCATACCAATGAATGGTTACATTGTTTGAGACATGGTTAACCACCTTAACCACAACCCTATCACCTTCCCTTGCCACCAAGCGAGGTCCTGGGAATTTACCATTCACACTCAGAATGTTCCTTGTGTGGCACAATCTAGTCACATTCAGGTACTCCACCTAGACACATGAAGAAGTAAACAAGTGGAAAAATTAGGAGTGTACAAATGAATGCAAATTCAACTTTTGAAGTAAAGAAACTTCATGCTGCATGATGAGTTTTGTCATTGTACATTAAATGTATAGTGCCTTGTTATGCTCACTACAATCTCGGGAAACAATGCTATAACCCAGAAACCAAAGAGAAGAACTTTGAGAGATGCAAATGGAGGAAAGTTGGGGGAATCCATGTGTTGTATTGGTTTGTTCTGGTTGGGAAGAATGAAATCAGATAAGATTATATAGAGAAAATAGTGCTTTGTCAGGTGGACATGGTTGTAGGTCTAGTTTAATTTTAGAGTGGACATGAAGTAATTAATAATTGTAAGTTGCTATTATTTTAGTTTCACAATGACCCTTAAACATTGGATGAGTATGCACAGGGGTGACCTAAAAACTATGATGACAACCCTTAAGACTACCAATTTCCCTTGGACCTTATTTTTTTATGTCTTATTACTTACACCTGTCTTAAGGCAATTCTAAGCAGCAATAATCACCAGTTGTTAAAATCCATCATTTAATTTTTCATACTCGGCTATAGTGTCACATCTTTTTTTAATAATATAATTAAACTTTTACTCAATTTCAATCTCTCGTTCCTTCTTATATATATATTTTTCTTCAAAAAATATCTTTTTTTACTGCATTAATCTTCCTAATGAGTTCATCTACTAAAGGATGGGTTTTTATTTTGAGCATGCATATTTTTATCTCTCTATCTTTCTCTTTTATCGCCTCACACTATCTATTATATTTACATTTGTTCATCAGTGTCAATTAGTATTAAAGTGTAGATCAATCTCTTACTCCTTTATGTATAGATAAAAAATATGCAAAAGAGGAAAAAAAGTATAAATATAATGAATAATGAAAACATAAGATAAAAAATGAAAAACATTAAATAAACATTTGTATAAAAGAAGTTATTAAAAATAACAAATAATCGAATATTATTTGAACTTTTCTAATATAAGTGATAAATACTTGAATAGATCAAATATAAAAATAGATATAAATAACATTTAACTTTTTAAATAACATTATATTAGTCTTTTTTTTTCATCTTGGTACTCACTCTAATTTTAAATTATTAAAATATTATAATGTATTTGATATTCTATTTAAATATATGCAGTTACATTTTCTTCACTATTATATAATAATAAAAGAATATATATATATATATATATATATATATATATATATATTAATATTAAATTCTTAGTAATATTATTTTTATTTTATTTTGATTTTTATTGTTTTATAAAAAACTATTTTATAAACATTAGAACGAGTGCAAGTGAGTATGGATACATCTAATACTACGAGTAAAGATGAAAACAAATTTCTTTCCCATCATATATAAAAACAAAAATGGATGAGTTTTTACTTAAAAGAAATGTTAGAAATATTCTGAAACTCTCACCCCACTCTTGTGATCTAGATGTCAACATATTCTATTATTATTTTTTTTGCTCTATACTACTCATTACTAGACAATTTTGAGGTGAGGTGTATATATGTTCCTAGATCCGCATGTATAAACAAAGGTCCTTTTCAATTCTTTTCAACCCTACCAGTTCAACTCACACATTACGTTTCATAACTCCAAACTTGTCTTCATCTCCGGCTTGTTGCTTTTAGACTGAGTTTCCCCGACTTCTTTTTGTCAAAAAGGTAGTCAAATCAATTCCATTACTTTTTTTACATGTTTTCTTAAGCTATAAACTAGTTATCAGATGACACAACCACCATCAAATTCAAAATTTTATTATAGGATGAATTAGAACTTAATTTATTAGGAGGAATGCATTTTCAAGTAAATGATTCAATAGTGACTAATTATAGTTCCTAAATTTTGGAAAAAGCTGAACTGTACATGTCATTTTGTCTATTAATTATACTCTAAGTAGAAAATAGAAACTCATAATTAGTATCTTGTAATTGGGATAATATCTTAAAAGGATTCAAAGTATTTGACATGATAGTGATAGATTTACAGAAAGTAATGGTATACGCTTGACCAACGTGTCTAGGTAGCTAAACCAAAATCTGACTGATAATTATATATGGACAATTGGGAAATAACAATGGGTACATGTTTTAAATATTCGAAAGCATTTTCATTTTTATTTGTATGCTTTGTTGCAATGTCAAGAAAATAATTGATATTAGATGCATTTTAATATCTCGATATAAGATTGCTTAAGAGATTTCTTTTTTAAAAATGAAAAGTTGAAAAATTAAAAATACCACATAAGCTGAATAATTCAACCAAATTTAGAACATTAACCACTTTTCAACTCTCATTTGCTTACCAAATTAAAAGAAAAAGAATTATAAACATTTAGTATTTTGCATTGTACTTTCAAGTTGAAGCTCATCTTTTATCTTTTCTTCATCTTGAGGATTTTAGTTGACTTTCCTCTACATAAAGAGAAAAATTGTACTTAATATTGTGAGAATGACATAAAAACATGTAGCCAACATGAAAATAATTTAAGTCAACTAATGCATCTTATATACCATCCGAATTTGAAATACAATTTTTAATCTACTTAATAATTAAATTTAAACCCAAACTAATTATGTAATATATTATACGTAAGAGTTTCACTTATACGAGAAGAGAGAATGGATATTCCTTGTTAGTTCGAAGCTAATGTTGTTGATAGATGACGTAAAAGTGATACATGAAAAAAAAATCATGGAAGAGGAAAAAGCAAGGAGAAAGGACATCCCAAGTCTCATTCCAAAGTAAGCTACTTGTGGTAAGTTTAAATTATTTGTGAAGAGAGATAAAAAAAAATGGACTATTCAAGCTAATTAGTTGGAGTCTAAAAGGAAAATGATAAGTTCACTGCAATGAATATTAGAAGATGACATTCTTCTCATCAAAGAAGACAATTATCTAATGTTACTTATGGTGAATTTTGTGAATAATATATTATGGTATATCATTCCATATGAGCCCACATAAAGTTTCTTCTTAAAGTACAAAAGGAGAGATTTTGGTACCATTAAAAGAGGAATCATGTTACAAACAAGATTATTAGCATATTATTAGCATATGGGATGTGATCATGACAACAAATAAAGAAAACAAGCTCGTGTTAAAATATGTGAGACATGTGTTTGAACCTTATCTTAATTGGAAACATAGACGATGGTTAACTTATAAGTGATTTCATTGTTGAAAAGTGGAAGTTGGAAAAGTAAACATGGTTATTGCCAAAGGCTCAAAGGAAAGATCATTGGATATCATGGAAATTTGCACTAGAGAAGCAAACATCATATATTTGAAAGATCTTCCGCACAAATGTTTAACCCACATGAGTGAGAAAAGGTTATAAATATTTCTCAAAGATCATCTTCTTGGAATAAGTTGAAAGAAATTAAAAGTTTATATTGAGTGCTTGATTGAGAAGCATTGTTGAGTCAATTTTCAAATATGAAAAGGTCACTCAAAAAGGAAAAAAGTTATCAAACCCATACACTTAGACATATGTGTTTGTCTAAAGGTTATCTTAATGTTGTGTATTAGTTTGTACCCTTTATTGATTATTACTCTATGGAAGTATGGTATATTTGTTGACCCTATAAATCTCTTACTATCAAGACTTGTGAAGGAAAAGGTTATAGAGGAAATATGGTATGGGAAGAAACCTTTACAAACACTTGAAATTTTTTGATGTAAAGCATTTGTCCATGTACCTAAAGGTGAAAGAATGAAGTTGCATGCTAAGACCAAGGAGTCCATATACCTTGGATCTCTAGAGAATAAAGTTAAATATAATTATGAGATCCTGTAAACAAAAATATTGTTACAATTAGAGATGTAGTGTTCTTTGAAGATCAAATAACCAAAGACTTTTAGCAAAAAGAATAGTAGGGAAAAATCAAGGTGAGCAATGATGATGTGACAAATCATCCTACAAGCAAGTACAGGGAAAAAAATTCTCAAAGACAATTTTTACTGATCATACAAATTCCGAGTAGAAGCAACCTTAAAAAATGGATTATTTGATCAAGCTTAACAATGAGACAAATCTAGAACCCCAAACAATGAAAGATGATAAGGTACATGCTAAGCTAAGATGATTTATAAGAGATACATGTCCTTCTATGAGGTACTCGTCAAATGAACATGTTATATTCACTAGTGATGTTTAACCTCAACTTTTTGTTGAACTTACAAAGATAAAAGGAAAAAAAGAATGGGTCAAAGTCATGAATAAGGAGATGACCTGGTCACAAGTAAACTAAATGTATGAGCTTGTGGAGTTACACAAAGAAAAATAACCATTGAAGGGTAAAAGGGTATACAAGTTAAAATTTGAATCAGGGAGATCTCAACCTTGATATAAAGCTTGAATCATGGTAAATGTTACAAACAAAAAAAATAATAAATTTTAAAGAGATATTTCGACCATTTTTTAAGATTCCCTCTATAAGTGTTGTCATAGGTTTAACAATTTGCCTAAACTTAGAACTTAAGCAGCTTGATATGAAGACTGCATTCTTACATAGAGAATGAAAGGTAGAATTTACATGGATCAACAACAAGGATTTCAAGAACGAGGCAAGAAACACTAAGTATGTCGTCTAAAGAAAATTTTTTATGGTTTGAAGTAGGCCTCTAGGAAATGGTATAAGAAATTTGAATTCATTATGACCATACACAATTTTTTTATTACATCAACCAATTAATATGTATTTATAACGTAATATAACAATAGAAACTTTATCATACTCCTGCTATATGTTGATGACATGTTAATCATGGGTCAACAAGATTGCTACTATAAAGAAAGCCTTAAACACTTCTTTCACCATGAAGGACTTAGGAACTACAAATCAAATCCTTGGAATGAAGGTTGTTATTGTTATAAAATGACAAGTATATTAAGAAAGTTCTTAAGAGGTTCCTTATGGAAATGATGAAACTAGTTAATGTTCCACTTGTTGACACATGAAGCTGAACAAGAAGCATATTCCAACAAGTGAAGAAGCAAAGCAAAAGGTGAGAAAGGGTGTCTTATTCATCTATAGTAGGCAACCTCATGTATATTATGATTTGTACAAGAACAGACATTGCTTATGCGTATGCAGTTGAATTTGTAAGTTGCTTCTTGTCAAATTCTAATAAGAAGCATTGAAAACTGTTAAATACATATTAAGGTATCTAAGGGGAACTATTAATGTTAAAACCTAGATGGTCTGCACCCACTAGACGATCTAATAGTAGACTATGCAAGTGCTTAAGTTTTGATGATAACAATTCTTATATGGTTTTATATGCTTATGATCATGCTAACATTTGTTTCATATAGATTCAGTTATAAAATCTTAGTAGACTAGATGGTCTACAAAACTCTAAGTGATAAGATGGTCTGTCACTCCATGTTGCAATTTATATTAACTTGTAATAATACTTGATTTAATCTACTTATTCTTTATTAATCAACTAAACAAGTTGTAATTAACCATGATTTTTTTAGAATCCATCTAGTATAAAATAAATGATCTTCAAAATAGTTAGATTATCCCTCCAAGGAAACAACTTAATGCGTAAATGATCACATGGAAAACATTTTTGGAAACAATTTAAACAGTTACCGTGATTGATTTCATTATAACATTCTGCAAAATTATTCATCTTTAAAGGTTTATTTGAAGAAAAACTCTTAAATACATTTCAGACCTTCCATAAAAACAGTTTATCTTAAAAGAGTTTTTTCACCTCCCTTATCAAGTCTTCAACAATGTTATCTAAGAAGTTATATAAGGAGATTAAGGATGAAGAACAAGATATACGTAAGAGAAAAGTGCTTAGAGTCTTATAGTCTTATTAGCTATTGAGCGTCTATCTTTTGGGTTGCGTGTAAACCTTTGTAAATTCTTTACTATGTAAAGTTATTAGACCCTTGTGAGCTTAATTTGTGCTCTCTTTGAGACATTTTTCTTTTTCTTTAAGGGTTCTCATTCTTAAAGAGCGATTGAGAAGAATAACTTAAAGAGATTTGTGTACTCACAATAACCTGAAGAGATTAATTTGTGCTTAGAGTCTTATAATCCTATTAGCTATTGAGCGTCTATCTTTTGGTTGTGTGAAACCTTTGTAAATTCTTCACTCTGTAAAGTTATTAGACCCTTGTGAGCTTAATTTGTGCTCTCTTTGAGAGTGTTTTCTTTTTCTTTAAGAGTTCTCAATCTTAAAGAGAGACTGAGAAGGATAATCTAGAGATGTTTGTGTACTCACGATAACCTAAAGAGATTTGTGTAATCAAAATGTCTTGATTAGTGAAATATCTTAAGCAATTGATTTAAGAAGATTGGACTTATGGGTGAACCAATATAAAATACGGTGTGTTGTTTCTTTCTGCTCTTGCTAATTATTTTTCTTTGTTAGTTATCTATATCTTGGTTCGTTAGACGATCTATTAGGTGTCTGCTTTATCTGCTGCAAGAAGAGTCCTAGGCTCCATCCAACCCCCTTCTGGAGCCAGTTTCCCTACAATCAATAGGTGTTTGTGTTTTGTAATGGTAAACCCCATTGGAAAGGTACATTAACGTTTATATGGTTGAAGATGTAGATAAAAAGTAATCTAGATCAAGATATGTAACTACTTTTGCAAGTGAATTCGTGTTGTGGTAGTCAAAGTTACAAAAGAGTATTGTTTTATCAATCACTAAAGTTAAGTACATCACAGTGTCTAAATCTTGCAAGAAGACTCTATAGGTGAAGAATTTCCTATTTAAGTTAGGTTACAATCAAGAAAAATATGTTGTGCATTGTGCGAATCAAATTCCTCTACTTAGGAACTCTACCTATCATTTCTATTCATAATACATTAATTTAACAATCATTCAATAAGGAAAGATTTGGATAATGACTTGTTACAAGTAGAGAAAATCCACACAAAATGATATTTGGTCTATTCTGTTGACCGAGATGATATCAGTTAAGAAGCTTGCAAACTATTGTAACGAAGTAGGATAAATGATGCCCCTCAATTAAGTTGAAAAGGGAAAAATTGTTTGGAATGTCTATTTTTAATTAAGAAACATGGTGTTTGGATATTTATGAGAATTAATCAAATGAATTATTCTAAGATCTTGAAATTATTTCTTTAACTCTTGAATACATTCACATTCATCTTAGATGTATAGATTCATCTTTGAAAAGTAAAGTAAAAAACATTTAATGTCTACCATCACTTGTGATAAAGAAGTTTCACATATTTCGTTATAAATAGGGAAACCTGAGAAAAACATTAACATCAATCCAACTAGTGAATTGAGAATCAAGAGTGATAAAGTGAGAGAGCTTATAACCCTCTTTTGAAAAAGAAAGAGTGCCTCCACCACATTCGATAAAATTGTGTGATTGTTGTATATCATTCAAACAAGAACAAATTTGAGTCTTGTCCTCTTATATCACTACAAAAAAAAAACAAAAATTATCGACGAGACAAATCTATCAAAAATATCCAAAATCTGTTAGTAAATTGATTGTATGTAAATTTACAAAAAAGTTCTACTGACAGATTCAGAAATCCATCGATAAAATCGTCAATAATAATATTTTACCGACGGATAAAATTCCATCGATAAAATTTCATTAGTAATTTAACTTTTTCTTATAGTGTATTAAAAGAGATTCTATGTTAATTTTATTTTTATAGTAAAAGACCTTTTACTGGTTTTATCCTATAACTTTTTCTTTGCAAATTGATGGAGTTTTCTACGTTAGACAAGAACATGTTTCCATTTTTGCTTAAATGATTTAATTTTACAACACTATAAACACTCCTTGGTTGGTGGTTTTCCAATCAACTTACATTTTTCTTTTGTATGTCTTGATTTATTTCTATAAGTGTATCATAGATCTTGCCCACTATCCTTCCTTTAGCCTTTATGATTTAAAGATTTGTTCAATATCTTGCTTTTTTCTCATGTAAAAGTTTTTTTTTTAAATCAAAATCCAAACATATTTTAACTATCAGTTATAATTTTAAATACAATAATAAGTATTTAATATAATATGATTGATTTTTTTTATCATTCATCATATTAAATACACAATAATAGTCTAACCTTATCATGTAAATTCCCCAAGATGTTAACATACTATATTATTGATTGATGTTGTTTTAATTATAACATATATATATATATATATATATATATATATTATTTTAAAAAATCTTAGATGAACTCCTAAATGCCCTTGGCTATCCTTATGAACATGCAAGTGTCACTGATTGTGAATTCCTTGTCATTCTATAACAAGGATTATCATTGATTGATCTTTATCCCATGAGTCATATTTTGGATAATTTATATAAGGACCAAAAACAAAAAGATGAGAAAGATATCCTCTACTCTTGAGATATGTGTCTTAACAAATTGAGACTATATGAGATGGTTTTCTCATCGATTGGGAGCAATAAGGAGATGCATACTCTACATTTCTAAATTTTTATAAACCAAATTGGACTCCTCTTGCTAGTCATCGTGATTTCTATTCCTGCTTCAGATATTGTGATGGGTGAAACACCCAAAATCAACAGGATGCAACAAAAAAAAAAGGGTCGTGCAACAATTAATGTTGCCTTAGTGAAGAACACATGTGCAGCAATTAAGGTTGTCCTAACATGCAAGAGAAAGTTGCAGTAGAAAGGTTGCGGAAGTGAGAGTAGGAATCAAAGACCCCAACAATAAAACATAGGTTGGTACCATTTGGAAAAAAGATAAAGTAGAATCATATTTTTGGTCCTTTTATCTTATAGAAATAGAGCCAATGTCAAAAAGAAACAAATCCAATTATCATATGCTAAATTATATTTTTGTCCTCTATCGTATTTATGAGATTCAGTTTCACTTCACAACAGAGAAACAAATAAAACATCAACCTTATTTAACCCTATATTCTAACTTTTATCGAAATCCTTGTAGACAGTACCCTACATCTATTGTAGAGATCACCTTGAAAGAGCCAAGATATGGAAACATGATCACCTATCTTAAGTTTGTGTAAAATTGTTAGAACTTATCTCACTTGTGACTCTTAATTATTTTCTAAAATAATGCCGTACTAGTTAACAATTAGTTTTCATCTAAAATCTATTAAGTAATTATCCCCAAAAGCAAGTGTTTACGAAACTAAAAAAATATAAATATGAAAAAAAAAATTCATTCTCTCCTACTTTGTGGTGTCCGATCAACAGCGTGAATCAATGAGATATTGTTGTGGTGAGGCATTGACTTAGTGAAAATATCCATTTTTCAGTTTCTTTTCATTCACTGCTACATGTTTAAGGTTCTTGACCAAGAGGTACAAAATGTGAGTAGGTGAGTCAAAAAACAAAAAAAGTTACCAGTTCCAAGTAAGTCATGAAAGTAGGGAAGACTTGGGTCAGCAGCACAAATATAATCTTATTGATAAAATATTAAGGACGAAATCAAAGTCAAACTTAGTGCAAAATCTTATGAGCCCAACATACCTCAAATTCGAACATTTCTATTTCCACTTCCATATAGATTATATTTCTGTGAATAATTTGATCAAAATCTTGGAGATATGTAGCCTGAGAGCAACCTTAGCACCAGGCATTCAGAATTGCTTATCTCAATTTTACAAATAGAGTAATGTAGTTTCCAGTGAGTGAATAATAGAAAGAAAACAAAAGTGAATTTCTGACATATTACTATAGCAGTAGTACATGAATGAAGAAGCTACAATAAGAGGAAAAAATGCAAAAGGGGAATTTAAAAGACCAAATCTTAAACAACAGAAAATGTCAGAAAATGAAGCTAGAGAGTAGTCAATAGGAGCGAAAACCCATGAAGGAAATTGAAAAAAATAAAAATCTTAAAATAGAACAAATAAATACATCATCTTACAAAATCTAGAAGACTTCGCATCGACCCAAAGCATAGAATATATAACTCATCATCAGCTAACACCTACGACATACCAAAAAAGGAATCCCCACAAAATAACACTACAAATAATTATTCTTTATATATATTATCAAACTAATAAATAGTTAATTAAATACTCTTCTTTACTTCTAAAAGTAACAAACCAAATTCAGATACTCCTCAAAAATATAAAAAAGTTGCTACTACTTTGTTAAACACATGCTTCTTTCCTGGCTGGAACTGAAAACAGGGAATCAAGATCAGGTGGGTGGAAGTACCCCTCCTTAGGCGGCGGTCGTCTCTTTCCGGCCACCGGCTTCTTCCTCGGGGGCGGCGGCGGGCAGATGAAGATCGCCGGAATCTGATTCTGCACCAACCTCGGCGTTCTGCACTCGTCTTCCCACTCCATGACACCCCACTTAGCCAAATCCCAATCCAACACTATCTTCGCACACCCTTTTGCCCTTTCTTTCAGAATCCAAAACCCCAATTTTTTTTTTCACAGAAAAAGTGCGGGCTTTCAAACCTTGGAGCAGTGAAAGTGTGTTTTCAGGAGTAGGGTATATATAAGTGGAGGAAAAATAAGAGCAAATTAATGCAAGAATTATTTTAATTTTAAATTTTTGAAAATTTGAAAAAAATGATGGAATGGGAAAGGGTGGGATCGTGTGGGACGGGTATAACGGGAAGTGGGTTTAACGAGCGGTGTGAGTAGGTGACAGCTAAGTGATGACAGTGGAACCTGCCACGTGTTGCTTTCGGAGTGGACGATGATGTGGATCCTGTGGGTCACATTTCGCCGCGTTATTTTCAGGAGTTCAAATTAGGCGGCGCCATCAAAAGGTCGGTGTGTTTGCGCGGGAAGGGGCAAAATTGATTTTTTTCAGACGTTACCCAGCGGTGAGTCACGGCACGATACAGAGGTGGGGCCCTGGAGGACAATGGTGAAAGATTGAGCTGTTGTTTTGAGATTTTTTTCAAAGACGGATGAGGTTAGTGGTGCTTATTGTTACTGTTGGTGTTTCAATGTGGGACTGGTACAATAATCATGGGCCTTGTTTGTCGTGCAGTTGAAACATGGGCTGAAGTGTTAACAAATTCATTGTATTCAGCACTGACAAAAAATGAAGAGTGAAGAATATCAGGGCCTAATGTTGATTCCAGATCTGTCATCTGTGAAAGTTTTTTTCTGGACTCAATAGGAAGAATGCATAGAATTATTGTAAAAAATATCATCACAGATATGGAGTAAGGTAGTGATGATAAAGATATAGAACACTTTGGGAATGAGGTCATGCTTCTGTGTATTAGGTTGATATGAATGTCCTCAAAAATTAATTAAAAAAAATATAATAGTTTCTTGGTTCAGAGGCATTATTTTGGAAGTAATTTGCATTAGATTTAATGATAGATGTGTTGTTGGTTTGTGTAAGGTTTTAAGTTTAGATGATGTTTTAAAGATTCATTTGATATGTAATTTAGATATCATGTACATTGTTATCATTAAATTTATTAATAAAACATTGTTATCATTTATATTTTAAAACGTTTATTGGGTTTGTTGTTTAAATTTATTTTTTATCAAATTATTTTGAATTATTTATTAAATATAATTTTATTTCAATAAATTATTTATATTTATTTTTTTATTGAACTGTAGTGTACAGTTTTCTTAAAACATTTTATCTTTTGTTTAATACTCTTAATTATTAATCTATATAATGTATAATAAATTATATATAAATCATCTTTAAAATTGATTTCTATTTATGTAAGTGCTTTTGATGTTTTTAAAATTAAAATTATGTATATATATAATATAATATAATATGACTTTGTGTTTTTTAGTTATCATTAAAATAAATTTATGTTGATTAAATTAGCATTTCATAACATGTTTCATTTTTACAAATGCACTACGGAAACTACTTCTGAATAAGTTAAATATTTGAAGTTTTCACTCAAAATCTGTTAACTTAAAATGAACCTTATGACTAAAAATTACCAAAATAACTATTGGTTTATTTTTAAAATTAATATTTTATATTTTAAATGTTAAACATAGCTTTATCACGGTATTGTCGTGTTTGAATAAATTTCTTCAGAAATACTTACAAAATTTATATAAGTAATAAATAATTTATTTATAAAATAATTATAGACGTTCAACATTAAAAAAATTAACTCAAACAATCTAGTTTTAGTGTTCAGAAATATATTTTATTTTTAAATTTTTTTGACAAAGTATTTCTTTTGAAAAAAATGGTATTGAAACCTGTGGAAAATGAAAAAATATTGCATAGTATTGTGGGTAAACATAACTAGATAGTGAGACATCGGAGTTCAAATCAAGATAAGTTGGGTCTCAAATCTCTTTCTCCCAATCCTATGGACAATGACAATTGGCATGATGAATAAAATTATTTTGATCTTACCCACAGGACAAAAGTATAGCAATGAAGTTGATTGTCAACAATAGGATGGGAAAATGAAACAAAATGGTGAACTTGAAGGGGAAAGATAGAGTTAACCATGGATTGAGTTGGATAACTAATGTGTTGAAGATACAAATGAGAACTTGAAATGAAAAAACAAAAAGCTAAAAAGTTCTTTAGCCTTGTAATGGCAAAAGGAGATTTTGATTCAGTTTTTTTAACTTTCTTAGTATCAGAAACACTATAAATACCCAGATTCTCTTAACATTCTTTACATGCATGCAAGCCAAATCTTGCTCTATCCAATATGCATTTTGTTTTGCTAAATTATTTTTACGGTGTTTTTTACTAGCGTCTTTCAAAATTTAGAGAGAATTAAGCAGCAAAGATATTTTAGGGATCATTAAGGAAAAGAAAATATGAGAACTATGTAAATATATTTAAGAGTGTAGACAGGAGTATACCAATATATTTGAAAGGAATATATGGTTGGTTAAAGTGAATGATGATTTCATCATCCAAACATTATCATAACGAGTTAGTTTCGATCACTTAAAGTCAAAATCTTACTTCAATCCAGCTAAAAAATAAAGATATTCAATTTTAATTTATCACTTATATCTATTTCCTTAAGTGATCAAGCTTATGTGCCATAAGTTTTGCTTTTAATATTTTTACTTAAGAAGTGGTATTAAAAATAGTTTAAGGGAGAAGAAGACATCGAAACAAAAGATTTTCAAGTGTTTCCTTTAAGCGGTCATGATTAAGCAAATATTATTGTATGATTAAACAAATTTATATAAGTGGATGAACTTCACGTTATAAAATGACATTCATCTATCTTATACTTTAAAAAGTACCACTCACATCTCCAATGTTATTTAAAATATTAAATTGAAATGGAAAGAAAAACTGTGAAAAATAAATATATATATATATATATATATATATATATATATATATATATATATATATATTAATATTAATCAAATAAAGGAGGTGACCTTATTAAAAACACAAGGAAGATGAGTCTAATTATTATCTTATTAAAAGTTCGAGAAAGGTGTCTATTTTAAAATTAAAGAATATGTGGGTGTTATATAGTATAATTCCACTTAAGGTACATGTAATAACTTCTTTATTTTATCATCACTAAAATGATTTTCACTAATCTAATATTTTAATTCAATTTTTGTATTTTATAATTTTCTCGCTTATGTTAAGACATAAACTAGTTTTCATACGAGTGTTTAAAGATAAGAGTCTTGTTTGCTGCCATTGTTTATGATATCAAACACTGTAATGTTTTTATGTGTATAACAATATTATTTAATGTAAAACATATTCATAATATTAAAGAAGTAGATACAATCTAGCAAAGGGATTGGACACATGTATGGGAGAAAAGTAGATAAGAATAACTCTACAAAAAATAGTAGTGTTAAACATATGGAAAGTAGGTGTAGTCTTTATAAAGTATCAGACACAGAAAACTAGACACAGATCGTGCTTAATATGTAGAAAAAATCTACATGAAATGCTAGATGAAGACAAGCATGAAGTTTCAGTACCTGCAAATTGGAGATATCAGATATTACTTGAAGAGTAAATGAAGCCTTAAATAAGACATAAGTGCAAATGAAGTAGATAAAAGGTACACATGAAAATTACAAGAAATATTTGTAAATAAGAAAACATTTATATTTAATTTAAGTTAACTCGTATATCCTAAAGATGGTTTTAACACAACAAACCTAATTTCATGAGTTTGTATGTTTATTTTGATATTGTTATAAATGCCTTTTATCAGCAATAAGACATAAAATAAATATGAAAACACTTAGAGTGTTCTAACCCATATATAAATCAATATGTTTACATCAACCATTATGAATGTAGATATGCCTAATGATCCAAAAAAAGTACAACAAATAATTATAAGCACCAAGATTGCTTGAACCCATTCAAATACCCATACCCTTCCACAAGAAGTGATAATCATCTAACCCACTGAACATATAAGGCCTAATTACATCAATCCAAATAGTTCCTCAACAAAATAAAACAATATCCAAAATTCATCCTAACACACTGAAAAATAATAGGATTGCCTTAAGTTGCCCATTCCAGCCAAGTACAAGTTTCTGTGCACAACTTTCCCATGCAAACAACCTATGAAGCATGTTGTTATACCATGTGCAATGAGCCTTTCAACATGTAGCTTGACTTGTGTCGCGACCGGTATTGCAACAGAGATGGTGATCCGAAAAAAATTAATAATTTTTTTAAACAATTGAGTCACCACCATAGTTTTTATGAAAAACTATGGAAAAAACCAAAATACCTAGGATAAGGGTAATTTGTGAAAATCGGATCTAGGTCCGGGAGTCAGTTACGTGTGGAGAAGGTATCAGCACCCCCACAACGCCTATCCTAAAACGGTACCTTTAATTAAATAAATAAACCAAGTGTGATTTTTCAAAACATTTAAGATAAAACAAACAAAATATTTTTTTAGTTTTGGAGGGCCCGACAAGGTTTGACCTTGCTCCTACGTATTTCTATCAGGGATAGAGAATTAGGGTTACGCAGTTCTTTTGATAGAAAATTGTTTGTTTGTTATTGATATTTTTTAATTTTTGAAAGTTTTATATTTTTTATAATTTTGAAATTTCATATTTTGAAAACCTTTAATTCGAAATTGAAATATTTTCACATATTTTCAAAGAGAAACTTCGTGTGAGATATCGCTTGACGCGTACGGTCCTTTGATTACCAAACAAAGTAACAAAGCTTTTCGAGTTAAACTCTACATGACGCGTGTAGTCATTTGGGTATTTAATCGAAATTTATTTTAAAATAAGGAACGAGGAAAATATATGTATATTTTTAAACTTTAATATATATTTTTTAATAAACCCACTTTTCATAAAAAAAAGAATTAATTAAAAATAGAAAACGTTAAGAAAATGAAACGAAATTATATAAAAAAGAATGGTGACATGCACATGGAGTATGAAAAGAAAGACACTAGGCCACGAAGGGGAGAGCCCATTTCTAAGACCAACCCACATGAAAGGGGTGTAAGGTGTGCAAAACTGGGGGTGCGAACAGCTATCGTATAATCCACCTAAGAAGTCCAACCCACATCTCTTTACTTTCCAAAGGCTTCAAGACTCCTTAGCAAGCAAATAGGGTTTAAGAAAAAGAAACTTGGCAGAGACAAACTAAGGTGGCACTGGAGGTGCGGTTGGTGGCTTGCGACAGCGGCTAAGGTGGTTGTTTGAGATGGAGGCTCTCAGTCGGATGGTGACAGTGGCAATGCATGCGGCGATGACGGCCATGCACACGACGACGATAAAAGTTAAGTAAAGAGGAGCATTTGTCAACATCCAATTTCGTCCGGATAAATAAAATTCATTTCAAAAAAAATAAAAAATATTTTTAATTAATGTTCAAAGAAAATTCAAAAGATTATTTAATCAAATTTGAATTTTGTTATTAGGAAAAATATAAAAAATTATTTTTTGTCATTATCCTTTTATTTTCAGTTTCTTAAATAAAAAATGTTTTTATCAATTAAAAAAATAAAAAAATTCAGCTTTAAAATTATTGTTTGTTTAGATTTATTATTTTTTTTATTTTCAGAAAAATACAAAAAAAATAATTTATATTGTTATCATTGTCTTTTATCTTTTATTTCATTTAAAAAAATAAATCAAAAGAATATAATTTAGTTTTTTATCTCTTTTTCATTTTCAAAATCACAAAAACATGTATTTTCATTGATCTTAGTATTTTGTTTTTTTAGAATTTAAAATTTTCATTTTATTTTTAAAATAAAGTAAAAAAGATAAAAAATTACGAGAATCTCAGTTCTTTCTCTCTGAAATCTCCCGTACTAGCTCCATGTTTTCTCGTGTTGACATATCCTTCACACACTAGACAAAAGCAATGTTGCCCCTAACACTTTAACGGTCCATAAGTAAAGTTGTTGTGTCTCTGTAAATAATGTCTTGGGAGCACTGTACAAAAAAGGTTGCATCTCATTATCCCACTTGGCATATAGGGAGCTAAGGGGCATCATGCTTCAGGCACCCACCCCTGCCCCCTCACTTGGGGGCACCACACAATCATCCTACACCTCACCACCTTCTGCTTATTCTACACTCCCTCACTACTCTTTAATTTTTGGGAAGTATGAGACTCTCCTCACGGTTCTCATTCCCATATTTTTTCTCATCTTCCACTCTCACTCTCACTCTTTACTATGTTTTCTCTCCATCTCACAACACCATTACTCTATCTCATCTCCCAATATGGCTGCTCTAGCTTTTGCACTGCTGCTTTTGGCTCTAACTGACACTTCAAGCACAACTTGGTGCATTTGTAAAGATGGGAGCGACACCATCCTGCTGAAAACTTTGGGCTATGCTTATGAAGTAACCCTCTCCATTAAAACGAGTCTTGTTTCAAAACCCTCACCATGCACCAAGCATTCCTCCACATTCTCGTCCCCACCTCCAAAGGAAACCACCACACCACTACACCATTTAAAACCACAAGTCACTCCGCTCCACCACCTCGCTGCCACCACCCTCATAGATTCGGCGACTGCCAACGGTGCCACCACACTAGTGCTAACGGAACGCAACACCTCACCAGTGCCACGTTCAAATTGTAGAACTTTCTAGCTTTATTGTTAAGACTCTCTTTGATTCCTTCTACTCCAACCACATTTCTAAATGTGTCATACAATAATCCATCAATATCAACTGAATCTAAATTATCTGTCATTTCATAATCACTTCTATTAGTACGACGGGGTATTTTCTCTCCATGCTGAATCCAAATACAATAACCTTTTAGGAAGCCCGTGACTATTAAATGTTCATACACCACATTTCTTGTTGCCCAAACATAGTTTCTACATTTGGTGCAGGGACATAATATCTCAAGTCCCTGAAGTCTTCCTCTATGTAAGCAAAATCTAAAAAAGACTCAACACCGTCTATATATACTGTAAACTAAACCTTGAGAACTTTGTTCACTCTTTGTCCATCACCTTTAATGTAAAATATAGAAAAATATCATGATTAAAATTTAAAAATTGAAAATAATAAACAATATACATATTGCCAACAATATACATTAAAGTATACAGATTGGCAATAATATACATGTTCATATACAACATATATATTGCCAATAATACACATTAAAGTATATATAAACACATAAAAACATATACAAAAACATATATAGTATACAGAAACATATATAGCATATAGAAACATATATAACATATACAAACATATACACATGTACATATATTTTACATTAAAGCCAAATTCTTAATAAAAATTGAAAACTAACCTCGTTCCTAAGACAGGACAAGAACCACAATAAAGTAACCAATTGAACCTCCAATTGTAAACATTTTGTACAAATAAAACCAAAAATTAGTTAAAAAAATTGGACATAAACCTTAAACTATGTTTAGACTATCAACTAAACCCATAAAACCACATTTGTTCCATAAACCACAAACTACAAGTCACAAGTCACAAACATTGACATTGACATTAAAAGACTATCAACAACACATAAACCAAAAGTCACAAACATTGACATTAAAAGAACATCAACTCATAAAAAACCTTCATGGCATAAATACATTCTTCCACAATGCAAAACTTGGTATTAAGTCTATTGATAGAAACAAACTTAATCAAACAATGTTAATCAAAATGTTTCCCAAACCAGAGAAGTACACAAAACATGTTCACAAATTATGAAATTTGATTCATGAACCAGAAAACTAAACAAAACAAGTTCAGAAACCATCAAATTCATTTGATGAACCAGAACAACATATAACACAAACTGTAAAAAGAGAATAACACCAATTTATTAAAAGCAGTGGACAAAAACATGAGTAATTGCAAAAATCTCACCTTAGGACCAAAATTTCACCACACGCATAAACCAATCGCACAAACCAATTGTAGAATCTTCAAAACAAGTTAATGTAGACAAAAAAAATGGAAACGTGTTAGCAAAAAACACAACGCACATATGAAAATGAAAGAAGCCCTAATTTGAGACAAATACGATATCTACACGTACTTTCATTTTTTTTACTTTTTATTTTATTTTTTTCTCTCTTTCTCTTTCTCTTTTTTTTTCTTCTTTTATTTATTTTTATTTTTATTTTTTATTTTTCCTAATTTTTAATTTTTTATTATGAATTTGAAAATTTAGACCCAAAATAAAATGTGAATGCAAATACTAAAAAATGTCAACATGAATAATATATTTTCTATTTTTCTACTTTTTATCTGGACAAAATAGAGTGTTAACAAATAGAAAAGAAAGGAAAAAGGAGAAAAAAAGTTTGGTCTTTGAATAATCGAAAGAAAAATTAATCTTAAGGCCCGATCCATTAGATTTTACATGAAAAAGTAATAAAAACTTTAAAAAGATACCAAAAAAATAGATTTATTCTCTTCACCCCTTATATCCTATTCTCGTCAATCCTCTTTTAATTAAAATTAATTGAAAATAAAAAAAGAGAATTCATTCCTATGACGAAATTGGATTCTTCAGTTCTTGTAATAAAGTGCACTTAACAAAAAATTGATTAAAAAAATAGTACTTAGGATTCTATGTTCTCACACTAGTAGATCCATAAAATTTTTTCACTCTCATTTTGTTCATCCTCATATCCTCTACTCAGAAACTAGAAGCAAAGAAGAATAGAGAGAAACAAATATCAAAAAACCATAATGGCACACATGTATAATTCTAGAAATGTCTTGAACTTTGTATTACTTTTACATTCTGCTACTCAATAGTCATAAGTGAAAAGTAAAAAAAAAAACAACAAAAAATCACTAAGAGAGCTGCAACAACGAAGGTGTCAAAGGTGACTTATTTTTTAATGTCCAATGGGAAGGCCAAGATGTGGAAAGACTAACACTAGTAGTAGGGAGGAGAGATGAATGAGTTGTTGGCGAGTTGGGGAACAAGGTGCATGGCAGAGATGTTGGAATCGTTGGAGATGATGATAAGAAGTTCCCTTTCACAAAGTCTTCTTACCAAGTGCCCTTCATAAAGTATTACCAAGTTCCCTTTCACAAAGCCGAACCGAGAGTCTTACCGAGTGGCCTTTCACAAAACTAAACTAAGTGTCTTTCCGAATTCCTTGTCACAAAGCCAAAACGAGTGCCTTTCTAAGTGCCTTTTCACCAATCTTAAACTGAGTGTGCCTTTTGTTAATCCTAAACCCATCGCCCTTTAACCAAGCCGAACCAGTATGCTTTTCACCAATCCTAAATGGAATGCCCTTTAACCAAGTTGAATCGAGTGTGGCTTTTACCAAGCCCAACCACTGAGTCTACCTTTTCCTAGTGTCACATCATTCCAAGCCATATGGAATCCTTTAGTGCACTCTCAAATTGAGTCTCTTGACCCATGTTTTATTCTTTTCTTTTCTTTTGTTAAAAGAATTATGGGCTCATTAAGTTTATCTTTTTAATTCTTGCAACTTGCAACACATTTTTCACCCACATAGCATTTCTTCTCAAACTTTTATTTTAAAATAATTTTATTAAACATCCAAATGACCATGCAAAATTTAATTCGATGTGTAATATAAATTTTTGTCTTTAAAAAAATACACAAAAATATCTCTAATTCGTAAAAGTGTTAAGCACAGTCATTCGTAACTCCTTATATCAATGAATAACAAATTTCCAAATATCAAATTTTAAAATATTAAATCTATAAAAATTAAAAAATAATAAAATTTTCAAAAAATAAAAAAACATAAATTTTTAAAATTAAAAAATTTAAAACACTTCAACAAACAATTTTATCGTAACTACGCAAATCCTAATTTTTCATTATAAATAGAAATAATTAGGAATAAGGTCAATCCAGACAAAAAAAATTCAGGTTTTGAATTGGATTCAACCACTTTTATGTCAAAAATGACAAGGAAATTATTATAATAATTTTTATAATTATGATTATATTTATAATATTAACTTGTTTCTATATTAATAAATAAAGTGCATAGTCTCGTGCTTAGAATTTTAATATAATTCTTTTTATTATAGTTTATGAAATATATATAGTAAATATAATATAATCAAATCATAACATAATATTTCAAGAATCACATTTATTTATATGTACCAATTAATAATTAATTAAAAATATATAATACAATAAGTAGTTTGATTTAATTTTTTATTTCCACATCTAAAAAGTAATCAATTAATCTAAAAAAATAAAATAAAATGTAAATTTTCATATATTAAATAATTTTAATCTTATTTTTTATGACTTCAGTTAGTCTTGCTTAATACAGTGGACTTGCCATAATGACATTGATTCATAAAGCAAGCTGGAATCCTAATTTTTTTTTAAAGACTACGGTTTTGTTTTTTTACATAGTAATTATTCTTAACAAACTACATATTTGTTCATAATTAACTAATCATGTAATTGAGATTTAATTTTTTAATACATTTGATAAAATAAAAATTAAGATTCCATTTCCTTAATTTTCCATTAATTCAGTCTTTTTATCTAATTCATATATACTCTTTATTAACCTTTTATCAAAAATTACTATTAATTCTAATGGGGTCCTAACTAGATTTTTTTATTGTATAATTAACAGATATTATCGTTTTACAATCTAGCAGCATAGAACAACTTCGTAGGCATAAATTTTTTAAAGTAAATGTAAATATAATATCACCAATAATGATCCATCAAAATTGATTATTAATATATAGGCATACATTGATAACTTAATATTTTATTATTCATATAAATTCTTGAAAGATTCTTCACGAATTGAAGGTCTTTGATTGGAGTGGTTGTTGCTGAAAGACGGAGTTACAATGACAGAAATGGTTCATGCATACGCAACCGCGATTTGGAAATCTATTCTCACAACGTTCATTTACGGAACAACGGTACTTCATAACAGTTCTTGCTTCTAATTTCGTACACACATCTGCAACCATAAATCATACATTATATTTATAACACTAAATTAACTCCAAGATATGTATAAAAAACACCAAAGAAAAGGATTCAAAAAGAAAGTTTCCTGAAAAAGTCTTAACCTGATAGCAGACTTATGTGAAGTAGCCATCTTAATCCAATGCAATGTTTTCATAACACAACACAAATGTGTCTTTATATACAACGTAGAGTCCATTTTTGAAAATTGTTTAAAATTTAAAATGAAGATATTACGTAGAGCCTATTTTTTAAAATTGTTGAAAATTTAAAATGAAAATACGACGTAGAGTCCATTCTTCAAAACTGTAAATTTAAAATGAAGATACGACATAGAGCTCATTCTTCAAAACTGTTGAAAATTTAAAATGAAGATACGACATAGAGCACATTCTTCAAAATCGTTTAAAATTGAAAATGAAGATACGACGTAGAATCCATTCTCTATAAATGTAATTTGAACTTGAGTCTAATTTGATTAGAGTTTTGATGCAAAATGCTTGAATGCATTCATAAAATGAATGCACAACACTTTGAACTTTTAATCTTTTCTGAATATCGAATGAAACTTTGAGTTTCTGAACACATGTTTGAATGTCTGAAAATTTGAGTTTTTGAATGCATGTATGAATGCTTGTGAATTCTTTTTGTCTTTTGATTTTGTTCTTTTTTGAAAAATGCATTTATAAATGCATGAAATTTGATTTTTGAATAATGCATGTTAAAATGCATGAAATTTGTATAAATTTGTTATTTTGTTCTATTTGAAAAATGCCTATAAGAATACATGAAATTTGATTTTTTTTTTCGAATAATGCATGCATAAAGCTCTTGATTGAATATGAAACTTTTGATTCTTTGTTCTTTTTGAAAAATACACATACGAATGCATGAAATTTTGTCAACTTTTTGAATGAAAATGCATGATTGAATACATGAATTCTTTTTATCTTTTAGATTTTTATTTTTGAAGAATGTATTTATAAATGCATAAAAATTGATTTTTTTTTTGTTTTGTTCTTTTTGAAGAATTGATATATGAGTGCATGAAATTTGATTTTCTTTTGTTTTTTATTTTGAATGAGAATACATGTTTGAATGTTTGAAACTTTATTTTTAATTTTTTTGGATGATAATGTATATATTAATGCATGAAATTCTATTTTTAGTTTTCTTGAATGATAGTGTGTATATTAATGCATGAAATTCTATTTTTTTATTTTTTATTTTTTATTTTCTTTCATTTTCAATGTTAGTGTATGTACAAATTTTTCAATGATTTTCAAATGATGATTTTTTCAGTGAATTTTTCAAAGACAGTGTTTCAAAAATATATGTACAAAAGATATTTTCAATGATTTTCAAATGTTTCAAAATTTATGTACAAAGGAATATTTTTTAATGATTTCTTCTAATGTTTATTCAAAAAGTATGTACAAAGATTTTTGCAAATTTTCTTATGTACATTCAAAAGGATTTTTCAATGATTTTGTTTAAATGCATATGTACAAAGAATTAAAAAAAAAATCTCAAGAATATGTACAAAATGTTAGCACCAATGTTAAGCATGTGATTTGATGAAGTCAATAAAGGACATAGCTTGCTGAAGTTCTTATGGATTGAATCTGGACTATGTTAGATCAATGCCTAGCACGTGAGTTGATTAAGACAGCTTCATGAAGAATTTGTTGGAACCAACCTGGACCAGAATTTTTCAAGTGGATGACTTTGAGCCAACATGAAGATGGTTGGGTAATTCAATCTTAGGTCCTTAGTTGGGTTTGTCTGTTGATGTTGGCTTGGTTCTTAATCATTAGTTGCATGGTCCTTCATTCTTGAGGTACTAAGAGATTCACAAATATTAAAACTGGTTTTATTAAATTGGTTTTAAGAAAAATAGCCTAAACTGTTTTTTGTTGAAAATATTTTCAATCAATTGAATACTTGAAACAATCAATTGAATTGTGAATATTATTTCTGTTACAAGTGGAATCTTTGACTAAGTCTTTTAACGGTCAATTCAATCGATTGAATGGTTTATTCAATTAATTGAAATTGTGACAGCTACGCTATTTTAAAACACATTAGGCTATATAAAGGAATTGGCACTATTAGTTTAGACAACTAAGATTTTTGAAAAGCATTCCTTGAGATATTCTAAGTGAGAAATAGCACCCAGTTTGTGCAAACACCTTTGACAAAGCTTTTTAAAACAAGAAACCTCAAAGAACGTGAATCTTGAAGCATCCTTGAGCGAGGTTCTTGCGACTTTGGTTCTTGACCAAAGTTAAGTCTTCTACACCTGATCTTTAGTCATTGTAATTTGTTATGTGTAGAAGTACTGAGTGATCAATTGTTGATCTTGCTATTCTTGTAATCTGTTTGCTGTTTTCAATTACTGGGTTTCTAATTGAGTTGGTGCAGTGGGTTTCTGCAGTGGTTTCACATTTGTTGAAGGGTTCAGTAGAGTGTGAGTGCTGCGGAGAGTAGTGTTTGCTTGTGGGTTGCAAGTGGTGTTTGTGCAGTAGGTTTCTGCACTGATTTCACACTAGCTGAGGGGTTCAGTGAGGTATGAGTGCTGCGGGGAGCAGTGTGTACTGTGGGGAGCAGTGATAACTTGTTGGGAGCAAGGGTTGTAAATTGATCTTGTGATCATTTTTAGTGGAAATCTTTGTTAGTTTGCAAAGGACTGGACATAGCCCTTGAGGAAGGGTAAACCAAGATAAATTTTTGTGTTCTTGATTTCTTCTTCTCTCTTCTTGATCGTTTTATTACTTGGTTGCATTTGCCTAATAAACTGATCACTGCATCTTGCTATTCACTAAGAATTTTTGGGTGGTTGTTTGTGCTCTAAATCTGTTTACGCATATCTGAATAAACTGTATTCTGGATTAATTCCTAACAACTTTCGTTGTGCATAATTGATTGTTTACTAGATAGTCCAGAATTACATGAGTTGATTGGTTCAATCAAGAATTTTCATTCTCTACTTCATGAATATTTTATACTTGCGAAAAGATTTTGAAAGTCCAATTCACCCCCTCTCTTGAACTTGGTCTAAACCTTATTTTACACAAACTTCAAAGTGAACATATGTACAAAAGTTTTCCTTTTTTTTTTCAAAATTTTACTGTGTAGAATCAGAAATTCTTGGTAATCATTGAATTCACTAGATATCAATTCTCCTTTTTTAAGAAAATCCAAGGTCATTTGAAGCTAATGTCAACATGGTATAGCCATCAACTTTCCTTTTGGAAACACTATTTAGTTGCACACTTGAACCCATGGGTAAAGGGTAAGTGTTTAAGAAGTTTGAGGTATTTGACAGATATTGGAGGTGCAAATCTTTCGTCAGGATTGCCCCAGTTTTGGTGTGTTGGGCTAGCTATGTGAGCTTTAAGCTTGGAAGGTATGACCAATTTGTTTCGAAAGAAAATAAGGATAGTATAAAAGACTGGTCCTAAAAGGAAGACAATTCATGCAAATTTTCCCAATTTGTATGTACAATGGGAATGATGAGATTTGTGTGAAGGATTGCTTGTCTTGATAAGGTGAAAAAAATGAGGTAACAAGGGTATGGATGAAACCGAATTGCCCTAGTATTGTATGAGGGATGAAAAAGGTACTGGAAATATGATTGCCCCATTTGGTATCTATGATGAGATATATGTGAGGAAAGCCAGGGTATCGGATTGCCCTAGTGTCACTTCTGATGTTTCATTTTCAGTTGACCTGTGTATAGATGATTCTCTTCTAAAAAAGACATTCTAGTAGACTTATTTTTTTTTTCATTTTTCATTCATTTTCTTTTTTTCATTTTTTTTCATTTTTTAACACGTATTACCAATCACGTCCTCTTATTACAAAGCTAAACTTTATGAAAATCATTGCAATCATTCCTCAATTTATATGGACTTTATTGGGCTTGTAACATGGTCATATTTACAAGGTTGTGAAGAAAAGAATATAAAGGCTTAAATTTTATTTGTGGGCTTGAAAAAGTTTTACAAGGACCATCAGCCAATATTATAAACAATCAAGGTCTTTTTCTATGAGCTTTCCATCATTGTCACAACCGGGGTCACGACGGGGACGGCGAACAAAAAATAATTTTCGTTTTCAAAACAGAGGAGTCGCCACCATAGTTTATTAGGAAAAATTATGGAAAACCAAAAACAAGATAAGGCAAGTTTGCAAACCGGATTTAGAGTTCGGGAGTCGGTTACGTGTGGGGAAGGTGTTAGCACCCCCACAACGCCCGTCCTAAGACGGTACCTTTAATTAAATAAGTAATCTGAGTGTGATTTTTTTAAAATATTTATTTTCCCAAGAAAGAGATTAAATAAAACAAACAAAATATTTTTTTTTGGTTTTAGGGAGCCCGACAAGGTTTGACCTTGCTCCTACGTATCTCCATTTAAGGGTGGAGAATCAGGGTTACGTAGTTCTTTGATGATAAGATTGTTGGTTGTTTTGATTTGT
>Ga0209489_102573_pt1 | contig 36622 bp, 10 predicted proteins | sample SiratrowhiteBW_FD_187527 | JGI IMG/M metagenome (GOLD analysis project Ga0209489, IMG submission 187527) | Root nodule microbial communities of legume samples collected from California, USA - Siratro white BW (SPAdes) (version 2) | ecosystem: Host-associated > Plants > Roots > Nodule | place... | reverse complement strand
TATATATATATATTATATAACACATATTTTAGATTTTATATATTTTTTAGATTGATATTTATTTTAAGCTTAAGGAATTTATTTCTAAATTTTGTTTAGTTTTTTTAATGTATTAATTTTTTTATTTAAAAATAGTTATGTTGAAAAACTAAAAACTAATTTTTACATTTATTTTAATTTGTATTTTTTTAGAGTGACTTATTAATTAAAATATTAACAATAATTGAATGTAATTTGCGAAATAAAAAATAAAAAATAAAAAATAAGCTAATAATGTGAATAAAAAGATTAAGGAGATAGAACATATAAATAATCAGTTTCTTAGACATAAAATATTTAAACTAAAATAAATATTTAAAAAAACAGTACATTAAATAAACTAAACAAGATTTTAACTTAATAAAAATCGTGATTTTAAGCACAATTTTTAATAAAAAATTAAAAACAATAAAAACCTTCTTTGATGTCAGATTTTGATAAAAAAAAAGTTCACGTTTGAAAATACTATTTCTTTATAACAAAACTGTATCCATGCATGATTTCCTAAAATGCTTGATTTTCAAAAATTCACACCAATTTGGTAAAAGAATGTTGTGAGAGCAACTTTAAACCCTCTTCAGTCCTATGGAATGCATTGTGTATATCCTTTTGTGATCCACTACACTACTATATATGTTTCCCATTCTAGTATTCCCATATGTTCAATCATGTTCAAACATCACACCCAGAGACACTGTATTCATCACCAACTCGCAGGGAGCCTAAAAGTCAGAACTTCAACCATAAATATCGTGATCAGCATAAAGGCTTCACAACTTGTCAACGAGCCAAATCCCAAATCCTAGTTGAACCCAAATCCTAGTATCACAGTTCTGAGCAATCCAATACAATGTGTTTTACCTTAATCATTAAATCATTAATCATGAACATGCATAGGTTACTGTACTGTTAACTGACATAAAAAAAATACTAATCTATACAACTCAAACCAGTAAACATGAAAACAGTTATGGAGTTAGGGTATATATGGAAGGTAAAAATTTATATAAATGAATTAGGTGACATGGTATTGGTCAAAGGGAAAATGAAATAACTAACTGGAATAAAATACACACGTTTTTACGTCGTATATGCTGTATCTTCTTCCTCTTACGTTGCTATTCAACTGTCCCTATTTTCTTTTCCTTTTCCGTCCAAACTTGCGTAGTGCAACCGACCAACCCAAAAGAACAAACACAAAAGCTGTTTCTTTGGTCAAAACCCAAAGACCATGATCCAAAACAGTGAAACGAAAATGGTGAAAGAGACCAACATGGCCACCATGTCCATTGCATTGTCCCACCGCAGTTTTCTCTCTCTAATCTCTCTCTTCACGCAGCAGAATCTCTCAAACCTTGCTTTGGCTTCTTCGGGATCCGGTTTCCGCCTCTCGCCGTGCTCCATGGCGTCTTGCAAAATTACCAAACTGTCCCTGCTGATCACGTGTCTCCCCTCCGTGTCCTCCATCGTCAGACCCACCTCCCTCACATGCAGAGCGCCGCCGGCCTTCCCGCAGCATGTGACCCTGATGACGCACTGGACAGTCTCCATGGTCACCGCGAACAGAACCTCCAGATCCCCCGTCAGCCAGTGCCGCCGCGCCGCCACCGGCCGCCGGCTGGAGAGGTTGGCGGCGCGCTTCCGCGTCGGGTCGATGAGGATCCAGCTCAGGCCCAGATTCTCCTCGAGGTGGGCCAGCCAGGAAGATTCCTCATCGCACTTCGCGAATATCAAGGGGGTGGGGACCACCTCGTTGGGGTCGAGGAGGTCCACCCAGAGCGGGGAGGAGAGGAACCAGCTCTTGTGGGTTTCGGTTGTGATGACGCGCGAAAAGACGGGTTTGCCCTTGTAGTAGAGGTCCACGGCGGATACGAGCTCCGGCGGCAGCAGCCGCGTTGGGTTGGGGTCGGGCGTAGGGGAGTGGTGGATGGAGGGAAAGGAGTCGGAGAAGACGGAGCGGTGGGCGGCGGGGAAGGTAGCGATGAGGTCAGCCGCAAGTGGTTGGTTGAGAGAGGGCCAGGTGGCGGCGCAGATGTTCCGCCAGAGATGGTGGTCGGTGCAGAGATGGCGGAGGTGGAGGGTGGTGGAGGATGCGGAGGCGAGGGTGGGACCGTCGAGGCGATTAAGGATGTGGAATAGAATGATGTCGGGGTGGAGGGTGGTGATGTGGGACGATGAAGAAGAAGTGGAAGTGGTGTCCATGGGCAGCATTGGAAGAGAAAAAGTTAGAATCTTTGAGGAAACAGAAAGTGAAAAAGGTTATGTGTAGGAGTGAGAAGGATAAGGACGATGGATATTATGATATTATGGATTTGTGTGTGTGTTATATAGGTTGATGATTGATGATGGTTGAAGAATGCGTGTGCGCATGTGAAGGATTAGGATTGGGATTGGTGATATATAGAGTTCTTTTGCTCACTTTTTCTTAGCATAACAACAAGTTGAGATGAGAGTGGGGTCAACTGTGGCTACTCATCATATTTGCCTTCTAGATTTCTTTTTTTTTTTCACCCATATTTTTCTCTTTAGACACTCTTCAAATTCCAAATAAAGGGTCTTCCCACCACAACACTTTCTTTCTTAATCTTTTATGTTACATCAATACAATAATTTATGCATTTTATCAACCAACTCAATTGGACTCATTTGTGTAAACATTTAGTTTTTGGTTATTCTTTTTCCATTTATATATGTTTTCATAAAGTTGCGTGTGTTCTTTGCTTAAAGTGATTATGCTTGACTCAAGTGAATCGTCACATCCAAAATTTAATTTATAAAACTATTTACTTTACTTTTTCTACTTTTCTCGTTCCGTTTTCAAATATCTAAAATCTACAATCAATATAAACTGTATAATTGTTTTCTTGATGGATACTTAATTTTCGATACATCTTATTAAATATTTGTTAACGTTACGTAAATGAAAAGATAAATTATTAATATTAGTTTTTCCTTTCATTTAAATACGATAAGATTCTGATTTTGTTGTGAGTTTTTTTTTCAATAAAAATATGATTGAAAAGAGAGATCCAACTCAAAATGATGAATAAAATTTCTAATGAAAATTAGTAAGAGAGAAGGTGGTGACAGAGCATAATCGGTAATGAAGAAGTTTTTAGCGGATTAGGATGGCACAGATGAGAGAAATGAGATGGAACAAAAAAATCTTTTTAATGAATACAAATGTTTGTTTGTTCCTCGCACACACGATGCTCCATCCAACAACCTCATCCGTCATTTCAAGAAAACAAAAGAAACCAACCTTATCCAACCTCACTTTCCATTTTTTTTTCCATTCCTTTTTTTTTTAATTCTATATGTACTTCATGTATTTTTGATTAATAAATAGTTTGTATCACTATTTTAGTATTTCGTTTTTGCTAATAATAATACATTTGAAAAAAAAATACTATTTAGTTTTAGTTAATAATAATATTTTTTTTAAAAACAGCAACAATCGTGTTATTGGCAAAATATATAATAGGTGACCGTAAAACTGCTTGCTAACAGATTTGATATTAGGGACACAAAAATAAATGAATTAGCAGCGGAATATCTGTATGTACTTACTGAAATTTTTTAGTTTTTATTTGATAATTATCTGTAGTATTTTAGTCAATTTTTGTGACCATCAATATTCATTGAGTTACCTGAGGATTCACCCGGTGTATAGTATATACAATTAAAAAAATTTAATTCCCTAATTAATTGTGCTAGAAGATACAGGTTCAAAACCTTCTTAATTATCATACAAATTCAGCTAGTTTTAAATTTACACCTTTTCAACGACTGGGCATTTTATTAGTTTAAATTATAATCATATTGATTTAAATATTAGTAACTTATATTTAATCTATTCAATCAATGAAATCATATATTTGTAATACATTGCTAAAAAGTAAAAAGGAAGAATATAGTAGTATATATTCTTTGTAATTCAACATATAGAAATATATCTCAAGATTTTATTTTTTCTTTAATTTAGTTACTATATTTACACCTCCTCATTATTATTTGATTGTTGGGATTGTTAATATTTAATGTTAACTCTTATAAAATGCTAACTTTTGTAAAATTTGTTTTTGATATATATATATTAAACAAAATTTAATAAGTTATTTGTTAATGCATGTCTCAACAATAAAACTTATGAACAATACTTATTTTTTTATATTGTTTTAAAATCTTTATATAAAGATATATACATTTTGATATACTAGCTCACATAATTAGATTTTTCTTATAAAATAGACAAACAAGTGTATCATAATATAAAAAATAACAAAAAGATATACTTTTAGTTGACAGAATATAATAAAAATCTCTTATCTTAATTTATAATTTATCCTATTTATTAAGGTTAATAAAGTGTCATTCTGACACTTTGATGACTTTAAGACATTAGTAAAAGTTTGTTTTCTTCTTCTCTAGATAAAGTCTAACATGTTAAGGGAAATATGTATATTTATCTTTTTTTATTTTTTTTGTCAACTCCTTTATTATACTCAAATTTGTAAGAGTATTTGGATCATTACCTGTTTTGTCTTTGATGTTGGGAAATGTTTCAATTAAGTCTTTGATGTTGGGAAATGTTTCAATTAAGTTATCCCAATATACTCTTTCAGGTATATTAGACTTATATAGCGTTTAGTTTAATTTGTAACTTATACCGTTAAATTTAGATTAAAGAAGATGAACATCTTCTATATGTTGGTTGTAACTGTCTTATTTTTTGTTTTTATCAAAAAAGCAACATTAACGTGCTTAATCTTTTCATAAATTTCAACATCACTTAATGAAATGCAATATTACAAATAACATCCTTTTGATGTCAATTTAAAGTTTTTCACAATCTATAATATGTTTGATTTTTTTTTTAGAAATCTTAAGTGTTAAAATCTCTAGATGGTGTCAATTTGGGACCTCAAGTTTATTGATATGATATTGTTAAGGTTAATTATCACATTCAAGGTATTATCGTTTTGGAACTCAGAGTTCCGATCTAATTTTTTTATCCTTAAAAGTTGCCTTAAAAGATTAAGAAAGGAAAATGTATTTAAATTGATACTGAATTTAACTCTTAGACAATGTGGGTAGGTGTACAAATATATAATAGAAAATTATATTAATAATTCTAGTGTACAAAAAATATATTTTACTATTCATAGAGAAAATGTTTTACTAAAGGCCTAATTAATTCTTCTAGTTGAAGTTGGTTGTGTGATCATCTAGAGTGTTAGCTATCATGATTAAAAGAACTGATCAGTACATGATTTTAATGAATAATATACTATATTGGCTCAATACCTGAAATGTACTGTCATTCTTATAAATAGGGGTACCCACAAATAAGACTACTATCTCTTTGTTATTTTTTAAATACTTAAATATTTACTAACTTGATCTTTAAAATATTTATTTTATACAGAGATCTCCAATCCAATTAGCTATCATGACTGATCAGTACAGAGCTTTAATGAACAATGTACTACATTGGCTCAATACTTGAAAATGCACTATCATTCTTATAAATAGAAGTATCCCACAAATAAGATTACTATCTCTTTATTTTTTTTTAAAATACTTACTAACTTGATATTTAGAATATTTATTTTATGCAAACATCTCCAACCTAATATAACTAGACACAACAAGTATAAGAAGACATTTTGAGTATTTGAAATCAGTCCCACACTAAAAATAAGTTTTTAACTTTGTATATCAACCTTATTTCTTATTAGGAAATACGTAATAATAATTATATTAAAAATAAATTGTAGTAAATATTAATGTAATTCAATATTTAATTTATGTTTTAAAGATTAAGATAAGGATTTGTTTGGATGGATTCTTTAAGCTTGAGAACTTGTTACAGTCTAATGCATTATATATCCGTAAAACAAAAAAATAGGAAAAAAATCGTAAGGAATTAGGAAAAAAAATAGTTATTAAAATATAAAAACTTAAGCTGTCAATTCCAAATACAGTATTCTTAATTAGCTTAAAGATTCGCAAACGGATAAAAGATAATATTTAATTATCGAATATCTTATAATCGTTAAAATAAAAAGAAAGGTATATAATTATTTATATCTTTTTAAATAGTAATATTAGATAATAAAAGAAAATTATTATTAACAGTAAGTTATATCGAACATTTTGGGTAAACAAGAAAAAAATATAATTATCTTAAATAAAGACGATGAAACAAAATATTTATAATTAAAACTATAAAAAGAGAACAATATATTTCATTAAAAGTAAAAAAAAATCCACAAATAATAAAAAATATTTTTATGTAATTGTAAAATAAAAATTACTTTTATAAATTTTTAATCACTATTTCTTTTGTAGTATATATATATATATATATATATATATGTTTAATTTTGAAAATTAAAGAGTAAGGAGTGGGAGGCCCAAAATAAATATCATCCTTCCTTGATACATATGATCTTTAAAAAATGGATTTAGTACTGTACTGTGTACCTGGACCACAGTTTTGGACGTCATGGAAAAAAGTGAAAGCAATATAATTTTATAGAATATTTTAATTGTGAAAAAGAAGATACATTACATGTCAAACTTAACTTCGTACACGCTCTATCACTAAAATGTTAAAAAAAAAAATACACAAAAAAAGTTCATGGTACCTCTAAAAAGCAAAAAGTTGCAGACAAGAAGTTTTATATATTGAATTTATCAGTACCCAAGTTTCATCATAGTCAAGTACATGAAAAGAGTTGTATCACTAAAAGTAGTTTAATTAAAAAAGATCATACTAGTAAGTATTACTATTACTTTATTATTGGTGAGCACTAATATTTGAATAAAATGAGATAATGAGAAAGAAAATTCATTAATAGTTATAGGAATAAAATAAGACATACATCACCATAAAAAATAACTAAAGTATATCTACAAATACTATTGTAATTTTTTGAATTTTTTATTGTTTTGGAATCTAACTGATCAAATTTGTAAGTATTTGTAAGGCATCTTTGATTTAGAAGTTGTAGCAGATATTGAGGTGTATGCTTTTTGACATTTTTGGTTGTGAGAAAGATGAAGAGAAAGAGTTAAAGAAGCAACAACTGTTAAAATTTGTGTTTGCAGTGTGGATACAATGCAGAGTTGCAGAGGGTTAGTTTGGTAAATGTGAATGAATGGTGTGAATGTGAAAGAACGTTTTCAGTGCCAGGCTCAGGCCGGAGGTTAAGGTTTGTTTGGACCAATCAAAAAGTCAGAAATGTGAGATTAGTACATTTTTGTGGGTCGGCCAAACTCATTTGTTAGTAGTAATTAATGAATGTAACACCATTTTCAAAATCTAATTAACCAATATTAAATACTTAATATAACTTCTTTTGAAAATCAAGAAATTTAAATTTGATTTCAAGTCTGATTGGAATGAAAATGTTGAATATGAAAACTTGTAAAATTATTGTTTTCATACTTTATATTGAAGATTAAATAATAGATTTTAAGTGTCATATTGAATAAAAATAAAAAATTGAATAAAGAGATATATAAATTTATTGTTTTGTTTTGAATTAAAAATGATATATTTTTTTTAAGTTTAGTTTATGTTTTATTTTTATTTAATTTTTGGTATATTGTTTATTTTAAAAGTTAAAAAAAATATATTTAAACTGATTTTGACTTTAATTTCTAAAGATTCTCTCACTATTTTATCTTTAAAAAATATCTAAAAAAATTAAAAAAATATATATATTTAAACTGACCGTATCTTCGTACCCTTAAACAATGAGATATTATATTAGATAGAACACGATATGAATAATTAGGAATGCAATTTGGTGATGGTGGTTAATTTGTAGTTGACATTATTTTTTTTTTCCTGCTGCTTCAATTTCATTCATTCTGTTCAAATTCTTTTGTCAACTGTTTGCAATTTGAAAACCATTTTTTCTTCTGCCAACCCTTTGAAGTGCATCTCAATGCTGGAAATTAGGATTCCAACTATACCCTTCCAATTTGCACTTACCAACACACCCTCAAGTCAAATTTGAATTTGTGTTAGAAGCATGTGCATATAAGTATTGGCACTATTTAATGAATGAGTTTTGAACATGGAAGCAAAACTCAAGTCATTTGAATTATGAGAGCAAATTAATGCATGGTGGTATTTTATGGACTCAACTCTTTTTTTTCTGCCGGCTCAAACTAGTCCAGCTTTCTCTAGATGGAGAATCATTTGACCCTCTTAATTAATTGAAAAAGTGTTCATTCAGTATTGATTAAGATGGTTTTGGTTGGGAGATGGTTTAATTTAAATGATTATAGTGTCATTTTTATTTTATATATTTACTTTAAAATATATTGATGAATTAGAATTTTTAAAACTAATTTAGACGATCTTGGTAAACTCAAATTAAGAAATGGGTTAATTAAATTTCCATTTGGTGACATTAGCATGTTGAAAAGAAAAGAAAAACTAACAGAAGACTTTTTTTTTTGTTATAGCTCCTCCACAATTTGGGTGCTGTAAACTACAAACAGAAAAAAATGAATAAAAAAAGGTGCAAATTAGAGGTACATTGAAAGTCACATTTTAATCACGTTTTGCAATTCAAAATTAATTTGATTAAAATCAATTATACTTAATATTCCAACACTAATTCAGACTGAGAAGCAACTGAAAGAAGAGTCAAGAAACCATGCCAGCAAAAAAGAGTTGTCAGTGCCACGTTGGATTGGACTTTTTCTTTGAAGAATATTGACTTTGCATCTATTCCAAAGAAAGCTTATCCAAAGCAACACAATTTTCGACGTTCTAGTTATTTATTTTTTAAAACTTCATATAAAATGCATATTATATTAGATACAATATAGGTTAAATAGTAATTTGAGTTTTGATTTATTACATTTTTATTTTGGTTTAATTAACTCTAAACATTTAAATTACTATTAAGAAATGATTTATCAATTTAAATATAATATTCCCAAATTGAATAGTCCCAGGAGGAGAGGGGCCTAAAATGACGAGAGTTTTGAGATGGTTTACAAGAGCGATTATTGGAAAAAATATTAAAAGAAACAGAAAAAATTATATTTAAAATAATTAAATTTATATTTAAGACTCATTTCATTATGTGTCGTGCTTAGGAGGGACTCATATTGAAGGAAGAGATGTGTCACCATAATATTTAAATGTTAATGTAGACTTTTGTTAAGAGTTTTAAAAAAAATAAAAAAAATCATTTGCAAAAAAACAAAGAAATTATTTAAGAACCTATCAATCTACATCTCAATGGTAAATATCATTTAATTTGATATTATGTGCTTCCCAATATCTTATATTTTTAATGAATTCAATGAAAATTTATATACAATTTTGTTACAATATATATGCGAATAGAATACTGTTTATAACAACTTAAACAGTCAATTTCTTATATAATGTTTGTCACTGTCTAATTTATAAAACTTAATAAATAATATTTACTTCTAAATAAATTATAATAAAATCAATATAAATGGAATGCTAATAATATTTGTCAGTTTCACATATTAACAACAAAATCACCAACTAAAAGCATAGCAAAAGCAGAAAATAGCTGAGATGCAATGAAAAATTTGACAGTATCTTCTTGGAGACAAGTTTTCATGCATGAACATATGTTCACATATTATCACTCATCACCCCATGTTGATGGTCCTCCATTTCCAATATCTGCTACTGGAAATGATAGAGACTCCATATTCTGCATTTTAGCATTCTTAGGTTTGGCAAATGAGGTTACTGTGCTTCCTGCAAATTTCACATCCTTAGGGACTTTGTACTGTGCTTTCATTTCATCACCATGATTCTGATTTTCTGCATCATTGATTTTAAAAAGCTCTGCAAATGAAGCTTCTGCATTGTCAATAATGTCAAGTTCACCCTTTTCCTCATTCTTATGTTTCTTCTTCAGTTTCTTCCCAACCTTAGAAACATTCTCCTCAGGAGTAAAGCCCTTGTTGTCCAAGGGCTTCTCATCCTTTTTTACCTTTTTCTTGGTTGATTTATTCTCCATGTCAGGATCAACAGTAACTATAACACTGTCTTTCTTTCTGTCTGCCTTATCCTTTTTATGAGCTTTATTTCCATCAGCAATCACCCTGTCTTCCTTCTTGGATACATCAACAGCTCTCTTCCTTTTCTTACTTGATTTTCTCTCCGAGTCAAGATCATCTGCGGCTTCAAGGTGATCATCCTTCTTTTTATCTATTGTATGAAATCTTGCACTCTTTCCTTCGCTGCTTTCTCTCAAATTTTGACCCCTCTGATCTGCTGAAGAATCATGAGTTCCATCAACTACGCCACCTTGCTTATTCTCAGTGCCTTTATCTACTGGTCTAGCATTGAATATCTGTAGTCTTGGCAGTGCTTTCTTAATCTGTATCATACAAAAAGAATGAAACTCAATAATCATGTATGGATTGACATAGAATAAGAAGCACAATGGGATCACCTTTCTTGTAATTTTATCAACTGCGGCAACAGGATTTCCTTGTAGATTAAGATTTCTCAGATTTGTGAGCAATTTGACCACCTATAAATGTAATACATGATGAATAAACATGGTAAAGGGAGGTCTAGGAAATTGTAAAATATGCCAGAAAATGTGAAAAGCCTAGATATGAATATCAAACCTTTACTTCTGACCACTTCGTGATCACATTATTCCCCAAATCTAAATTCCGGAGCTTTGAATTGAGCTTTAATTCATCGGGAAGAGACTGAAATCCAATTTAAATAATATTAAAAAAAATCTTGAGCAATGCAATCATGAAATAAATATGAATTCTGTATCATGTATTGATCCAAAGTCACATATTAAAAGCACACCTTAATCTCATTGTGAGCAAGGCGGAGCTCGCTCAACTCAAGACAAGACCTGAGTGAGGTGTCAATACCCTCAAGCTGGCAATGAGAGAGGGAAAGCTGGAACCAAGAGAGATTTCATGAGCAACAGGAATACAATACTGAAATAGGCATCAAAGGAGTTCAACATGTTGGAGCACCTCCTACCTTCGTGATAGATTGCACCTTCAGCAGAGCATCACCAATTTTACGGATAGGATTTTTTGATAGAACTGCACAAGTAGACATTAGAAGATTATTCAAGGTTTTTGGTACATTTATGTACACCTTTTGTACATGTTCGAGTTCTAACCATCGTGAGTTGATGAGATATTTTTGGCCAAAAATAATTGTGCATTTCAAAGCATACACAAACCTAGAGTAAAAGAAGTATAATGGTGTGGGTTTCCATGTATACATATCAAGCAAGATCGAAATGTCAAAGACAAACTTCTCAACACGTAATATGCCCCTTACAAATAAAATCAACGATGACTTTATACAACATTTATGCACACCTTTTGTGCATACGCAAGTTCTAACCATGTGAGTTGGTGAGATATTATTTGGCCAAAAATAATTACACATTTCAAACATACACAAACATAGAGTAAAAGAAGAAGTACAATGGTATTGGTTTCCATGTATGTATGTGTATGTGTGTATCAAGCAAGATTGAAAGGTCAAAGATGAACTTCATAACATGTAATATGCCTCTTGTACATAAAATTAACAATGACCTTTTACAACATGAAAATGTGCTGCTAAACCTCCCAAAAATAGAGTACATTACACTGACAATCCTGAGGTTTTCTCGAATTACACTGAAATCCCTCTTCCTTTAAAATTATACACAAACCTCCTCTTTGTTTCAAAAATATTACATTGTCACCTCTTTCTACATTACATTTGCACTCCCTTATGTTTTAAAAGCATTACACATACACCTTATAAGGGAGACCATTGTAATATGACAAAAAGGGATGTAAGTGTAATTTAAGAAAATCTCGGGAGGTATCATTGTAATTTAGTAAAAAATATATCTAATGTATCAGGATCTATCAAGAAAGTACTTCCAAATTTGAAATTTATTTCATCCTCATTGGTATGGGTTCTTTATACTTGTTTTCATGTAAACTTTGCTTCAAGAATAAAGAAGATAATAACTAAGAAACTAAATAAAAAAATTAATACAGCCTATTGTGCATTTGTGATAGAAGTATAACATCATCCAAGACACATCAGTCAATAAAATGATGAGCAACAACCAAATCTTATCCCACTAGTAGGTGCTGAAAGCAACAGAACTTTTAACTGCAGGTATAATTAGTCATACCAAGAGTGTTCAATTCTTTCAACTGATCCAACTTGCAAATGGAGGAAATGTTATTCTCTGCCAAAGCCAAAAAAAAAGTATAAGAGTGCAGAAAAGGGAAATATAGGTAAATAGAAATAAATAATCACTACTAATATTTTTCACATTGTTCTAAAATAGATGTGGTTAGCAGGTGATCATGAAAAAATTCTCACCATTCAAAATCAGAGCTCGGAGACTAACAACTGATGCGATCTGATCAATAGATTTAATCTTATTTTTGCCTGCATTTAGCACCTGGTTCACATATTCATACAAAAGTGACTCCTAAATCCCCATATAGCTCAATGAATTTAATCAGAAGAACTAAGATTAGGCAAATTATTTGAAAAGATTGAAGAAATAAGTTCATTAATCTGGACATTTACATGCCCAAACAAAGGAAGCACATCAAGCAAAAGAGAAAAGAATTAGTGTTTGGTGTCACTATTTCTAAAATCTTTGATGATAGTAAACAGATTTTAAGAACAATAAACCTAATTAAATTAAACAATTGGACATTCCCTGTGAAATGAAAGAATCCTTGCAAATTTAATCTCAAATACTAGAAATTTGAACCCTTGGAAACAACTCTGTTTTCAGCAAGGATGCACAAATTAAACATCGTACTTATAATTCCAGAATTATAAGTATCAAAGCGGGAATCATTATACTTGGGAGTTGAAAGTTGCATTCATATCAATTTCAAGACAAGAAGAAGACTCTCCAGTCTCTTCTTCATGACCATATTCATGCAGAATTGTTTTTCCAATGCAAGTTTGAACAACCTAATCCTAGGGAGAGCCAAGATATCTAAAACACGGAATAGAAACATTTCGCTTATAAAGATTTCAATTGTTGAAAGGAAAAAAGATGTACCACCATTCTCACAACAAACACGCCAGCAAGTTCAAATTGTCAATAAAACACACATACATAAGATTAACAGTTAAACTAAAATGCAACAAAATAAAACTGAAGCAGCTTACAGTGAGCTTAGTGAGTCCTTGAACTCCTTCCAAGCTCTCTAATTTGTTTTCTACAACGGATAGCCACTTCAAATTAGCACATGATCTCAGCCCCTGGTGTAGCATGCACAACACATCACACAAAAATGGCAAGAATTTAAAAAAATAAAAATGTATTTTCTTTTTCTTCCATAAAGAAGAGGCAAGAAATGAAGTACCTCAAGTGAAGTGAGGTTGTTGAACTTAAGGTCAAGCTTTTCCAAGTTTATGAAGTTGGCCAAGCACGTTATCTGGGTAAATTCCAAAGTAAAAAAAGTTAAATTTTTTGGTGGTTATAACCAGAAAGACGCACATAAAACAAAAGGGTAATGAATCTAACATCGGAAAGAGCTTTGTAAGTGAGATTCAGAGTGGTGACGGAAACTGGATCGGAGACATTGTTGTCCTTCAAGACTTGGTCGGAGCTGAGGCGAGTCATTGCCTCTTCTCTTTCACAGCACAGACACAGTCATTCAACGAAGTTGCCACTAACCTACAAAAGGGCAATCGAACTTCTAAACCTATCTTCTCGCATCATAAAACCCTATCTTTTTTTTGGTAATAATAAAAAAATTCAGTAAACCTAATTTTAATAAATTTATTTTCTTTAAATGAATCTTTTTTTGTCTCTAATTATAAGATACTATATTGAATTTATTTATTTCTTTTTACAAGATTATTTACAAACTATTCCTTTATCTCTGTACCAAAAACTGTAATTAATTTTATTCGCAAATAACGGTCTTTTTCAAAGTTAAAAAGTTGGAATTTTCAAAGTTAAAAAGTTGGAAAGTTAAATTTTAAAAATAAATTATATCGTCACTGTTATTCACTTTACACACATTAATTATTTAGAGGTTATTTTGAAAAATAATATACGTTAAGATATTTTTAATACTATTAGATAAATTAACTGAGTTTCTTAATAAATGTTAATGCTAATTAATTATTCATGTTTTATATTTAAGAACGGAAGAATAAATAGTTGAATTAATTTTTTTTTTATTTTTAAAAAAACTAACATATGTGTATATATTAAATCAATTGATAATGGACCAGAAACTCTAAATTCGTGAATTACCAACTAAGTTCAAAATGGTTAATAGTTGAATAAAGAATAAAATAATTAGGTCCTTTTATCCTGACATGTATATTTGTTGGTGAATATACTAAATAACATACTAATATTACGATAAAACTTTCTCGTTAAGTCAAAAGAAGAATTTATAAACTTTCAAATTCGCCTTGAAACTTAACAAAAATGATTCTATACAAATTGGTTTATTTTAATTTTTTTAATCCTAGTTTTGTACTTTTATTGAACATTAAACTAGACAGTTTTTTCTTTATATAAAATCAGGGATTAAAATTATAAATGAACTACGTTAAAAGTTCACAATGTTAAAAACTACTGTAAGGTTTATAATTTCATTTTTTAAGAAAAAACAGAATTTAATACTACATAATTTCCTTTTTTTTATTTAGAATCCCCGTTATTTTAGAAAAATTAAATCTTATTCATTATCAACAAATAAAAATTTATCTATTAGGTAAAATATTTAAATTTCACACTATATATATATATATATATATATATATATATATATATATATATATATATTATGAAAAAAGTTGCGGAAAGTGAAGTATCTTGAAACTTTTTTTAAAAAGGTTTAGTAAACATAACATGTGTGTCAAATAATATTTAAATATTTTTTATTAAATCTTAATTTTTTAAATCAATATTTTAACCTCGTTTTCACTTTTTTTATTAAAAAATGCGAAAACAAGGTTTTATATTGTTATTTTTATATCATCATCTTTTTTATTTAATAGTCTTATTACTAAAAATCATACAAAATAATCACATATAACATTATTAATTTCTTCAATAATATGCCAGTTGTAAAGCATTTTTTTTATTTCAATTCAAATATATTTACATTGAATAAACATATACATAAATAAAAAATAGCTTGAAAACTTAAAGAGTTAAACAAAAACCTATATTATTCTTTAATTTTAATGTAACAATTCTTTTAGGAATCTAGCAATAAATTGAAACCATTCCAAAGCAGAAGTATTATGATATAAAGGTGAAATAAAAATATAATAATAGAAATAAAACAAAGCGATTTACCGATATTAATTTATCTTATCGAAGGAATTTGTCCAGTGAATGTTGGTTTCATAAGTTGCAAGTGAAACTGAGTCGAAAGCACAGTAATCTGCAAAAAAGTTATTTTTGTTTTGCATTGATGAAGAACTGAGCAAAGGAATGATGAAGGAGGTTGAACAGTTTGATGTTATGGTTACCCTTTTCAGGCTTCTGCTCTTACAAGACTCTTCCACATTCGTTTTCTTATGTAATCTGAGTAATTATTGCTCTCAAAGTTACTTTGTCATTGTGGCTGAAGAGGGAAATATTGGGTATTGGAGTGGCTTGAAGTGGATACTGTTTGATAACTGGGCCAACCACAACTGCTTCTAATCATTCAATCTTTTTGTCTGTCATTATAAAACCAACTTAATCCTTACTTATGCCACTTTCAAATCAGTGCCATATTGTCAAGACAACAGTTAAAACTCAAATGCATGTTGTTTTCTTAATCTATCAATACACAGTTTGGGTAATGTATTAACTTTATATATAACTCAACTTAAGGTTTACTTAAGTAATGATCAATAAGCTTCGTGCTCAGTGACCCCACCCGAATCTGGATTTGAGCTGGCTTATGAATATAAAAGTTTTTAAATATTAATTCCAAGGATTTCTCAATGCAGTTGCTTGTACCTTCAGCTCCTGTATATCAACGTACAGACAAGCCATCTAGTTAAACTGTTCCTCGAATATTCCCAAAAAGAAAGTCTTCCTTAGTATGAAAAATATGAATAAATTTTAAAACACTTCAAAAAAAAGTTTTTTTTTCTCAAAATTTATATGAAAATGTGAGAAGTAATGTGTCCTTCATTAAGTCTTAAAAATTATATGTGTCGCACCATATGGTCCTACGTACGTAATCGAATTTCAAATGCGAATTTGTGCTCCGTGCACTGTATTTGAAAAACATGCTTAAGCTCGAATTTATTTCCAGTATCAGTCAGACGTTTTCTACCTACACGAGGTGATGAAGTGAGTATTCATTTTGAAGTGAGTCCACCACTACTGGATGGTTGATTGACCTAAAAATGTTACAATACGGTGAGGAAACAGGAGCTGATTTGTCATCAGAAGAATGATTCTCAGCTACTCGTAATCCATCAAAAAGATTGGGCTGATTATATATATACTTGCATTATGCAGCAGTCCATTTTCTTTGAAACACTGACCAATGGTGCTTGCTATACAAAGTCTTTTCGATATAACAATTTAATAAAATACACAATAAACAAGGCTCAATAATAACCTTTGCACCCCCTACACAATTTGGTGATTTGTTTCAGTCTATGAACATAATTTGTGAAATCAGTTCTGAATTGCTACCCATTCATCTGGACCCCACCATTTCCTGTCACGTCACGCCACTACAATTGATATGGCAGTTAAATTGCAATGTCTTCTCTAAAAAACTGTGACATATAGGAAACTAGCTAGATCAAAATGGTAACCACAAAGCACAACCAATTTTACAAATTGAAAATGACTGAAACATTTCAAAGTTCAGGACATAATATAGCCTGGCCTAAAAATTATAGCAAATATAATTCAGCCCAAAAAACAATTCATCCAGTGAGATGCTAATTTAAAACCTCTTGAAAGTCATGATTGATGAGCATTCAGCAGCGCTCTATAAACCATATCAATGAATTGATTGTCCTACCACAGCCAAAAAACAAAATAAAAAATTAGTACAATAATAATATTTGCGTTGATAGGAAATAGAATGACTGGATCACTGTATTCCCTACACAGAATATAACACAAGCACCAAGCAAGTAGACTAACCTGAACAAGCACCAGAAGAGCATCTCGAACCTTTTCTCTAGAAATAACTGGAGTGTAGGTTGGCGAGGGAGCAGGAGCAAGTGATGGTGGTGGATTTGGTGGTGGAAATGGCTGTAGCAGTGGAGCACCATATGGACGTTGTACATTAACAGCAGGATGAAGTGGAGGGGCAGTAGGTGTGGATGAAGATGCTGGGGGTATCATCATTGCTGAAGAAGGGGGAGGGGCGAAAAAAGAAGGCTTCACAAGTTTTGTGGTTCGGTTACTGCCAACGGATTCAGGAGCATCATGATGGGGTATTGGGGGAGTAGATGCTGCAAGCGGGGGTATCTGTAAGGTTGGCACAGTGGGTGTAGCAGCATGAGTTTGCACTGAAGATGAAGAAAGTGTAGCAGAGGACTGGTAAGGTTGGCCAGTAATTGGAACATTTGAAGTATTCCCAATAGCCATGGCTGCCTGCAATAATAAAGTGTAAGGAAAAACCATTCTCATCATCAGAACTCATTTACAAATATTGAACTTATCGTATCAAACAATCTTTGCAATGTCAATTTGAATAAGTAAATAATCATGAGTGAAGCACCAAAGTCACAATTCAGCAAGGAATAGGAAGAAAATTTGAAAGCTATATGCTGTTCTAATTGTCTATAATAGTGTAGCAAAGAAAACACTGAACAGTTGAGAATTGCTCGGGAATTCATAGTTAGTTTGCAGGGATACTCTTCCTTTTTGTCAATTGAGCCGCTTTTCAAAAGATAAATGTAAAACTGTATATCTTATAATACCAGAGATACTAAACTTGAACCACGTAGTGAAAGAAGAATCATAACTAAAGATGGAATAAGCCAAACTTTTATAGTTTTATGTGAATGGAAATTTAAATTCATTTCCTTTGTTCTTCAACAGAAATTAGCAAGAAAAGACTGTTAAGATATAGTTGAAACTGCTATATATCAGTATATTAAATGATTAAAAAGAAGCACACAGGTACCAGTAACCAAAGGACCAAATCATGCTAAGCACATGCAATTATCTACCTCCACTGAACGAATGTCATCACATTTATTTGTCAAGAAAGTTTAGAAATAAATGAAGGGATTGACATATCAGAATAACATGTATTAGAAGCAAATAACATCACTAACAGTGGTACATACACTGAAGAAATTTACAAAGGATGGATCATCAGGAACATCAACCGCATTGGAAGTAGTAGAAGATGGTGGCTCAAGAGGACCATCCATAACTGCCATAGTTGGTACTGCTTCAAGCTCCTCAAACTCACTGCAACAAGTATAAGCAGAACCTCATTTACTAAGATTCAAAGTATAATGCGCGCAAAAATAAATGGCTAATGAGTAATGTCCAAGGAGTGCTAGCTAAATCTATCAACAAGATAATAATCACCTATTGGTCACACAATAAAAATGCCCTTTTCCCAGAGAGAAAATGACTACAGTACAATGAAGGTAAAATTTTTCTCCAAAGCATATATATATAAAAAAAAAAAGAACAAAACTAAACAAGCAACAATGCTGCCCAGTATTTCTACATCAAAGGCAGGAACAATGCAAATGCCCTTGAAACAGGCATGGGTAGTGCACCAGAATAAAGGCAAAAACATAATCCTGTGCAATAGCAATGTATACAATTTTATAAAAAATGGGAAAATAGAGGTATTTAATGCCTTTCCCAACCAAAATAATAGTATAATTATATGATAACGTTACTAGGTGTAAGTTGCATAGTCATTATTTATCAACATGTACACTACAAGTATGTTCATCGTATGTGCTACTGAATGAATTTATGTCACATGCTCTTCCTTGTCCCTATCTCTTATGCTTCATCTATTACAGGCATGTGTGCTTCCTTACCACCGTTCTTTCCAAATTACTGCCATGCAACAGCATGCTCGAGATAAAACATATAAATCAAGATCACTTCAAATCCATGGAATTCGAAAGGAGCGTGAATATGAATACATTTTCAAAAAAGATAAATAAACTACAACTTAAAAAAAATTAATATCATAAGGGAGCAGGCAGATGCAGGCACAGAGTCACTTAACCAGTTAGGAGCATATTATTACCTCTTTGTAGAAGAAACCTTTGACTTTGGTGGAACCTTGGCATATGCATTAAGGATCCTGAAAATTAGGCAAATATATGAATCGTATAGATACATGGTTTATTTACAAATTCCAACAAATCCGGGTCTCTATGCTAAACATCAACAACTAAAGCCATTGGATGGAGCTGCTAGTTAAATCTTTGTTTTCCCGTTCTTTGTATATGTCCAATATTTTGAACATTTTCTTGCAGTTTTTATGATGAAAATCATCTACATAATACAGTATCAGTATTATTTAATCAATGTTTTCCTATTTTTAGCAAGTGACATCATATTTTAAAAGTCTAAGTACATAGGAAAATGTCAACAGACTATATATAGTCAAGTATACCTAAAATTCATGATAATGTGCAAAAGAAATGACAAGGAAGCAAACAGAACTAAAGCTAATTGTTGCACATAGCTTATATGTTATCTGCCGTATATCATTAACTAATTTCAGGATTCTTTCAAGGATTCAACGGATGTAAGAAAAATTGAATTTGACTGTCATACAAAACATCATATTTTGGTTAGGAACCCCTGCGTTGAATTAATCATCCATTAGGAACTGGCATGGGGGAGAGTTGACTATAGCTAATAGGTACCCCTACAAATATGAGAAATATCTATGATATTACCTGCCTTAGAATATTTTAGAGTATCCTAGATGATTTCTTAGGCTTTATTCTTCTTTTAAATTTTATAATTAGTTCCCTCATTTAATTAGGATCTTTATAAGTATAGGGATATCTCATTAGCATCAAATTTCTTAGAATCTGAGCTATTGGCATATCATATCATGTATATATCAAAAAAATCTCCTATAATTAGTTGCATTAATTACAATAAGTTTTATATAAAATGGACTCCGCTGTGTAGTTTAGACAGGTACATCAGTGTCATAAGTTTCAGCCCAATATGTTCTTTTTTTCTCCTCTTTAACATGTACATCAGTGTTTGACTTTCAAAAAATGACAGGAAAATTACGGCTTATCTATTACAAATATTCTCCCAAATCACCCTAAACTTTACATTCCATCAAGTTTTGAAGCAATACACAAGTATGAGGAATTTGCTTAATCTATTGGGAAGAATAATTATCTTTTTCTCTTTCAAAAACTCTCATAAATATTATGTTTTTTTATCACAAAATAAAGCAATCCAAACATGCAAAAATACTCCATTAATTAATCACAACCACTAAACACGACAAAATTTGACAGTTTAGCATTATGAAAAAAATCACAGGAGAACATAGTAATTTCATAATTAATAAGAGCAATACCTGCTAAAAAGATTAGCAACCTCTTCACATTCACGTGGATTATAGAACCAGATACCATTCACTTCTTGAGCAGCGTTTCTATAGAGAAGATATGGCACCTGAACTTCATACTCGAAATCCCCCAAGAGATTCTCCACTAAATTCTCTGCTTATGCCATCATGGAAAAGGGCGAAATGCAAGTTACATGCAATGACATTAGGCTGTTCTCTAGCACAAAGTCTAGTATCAACAGTCAACACATTATCTATAGCATATTTTTTCTATCCTTGTTAGAAGACATTTACAGTTTACACAATTACTAATTCGTAATATTCACAAGATTGAGTACAAGTTGCTGTGCGCAATGTCTGTCGATAGCCAATACCCCAGCCCCAATTATAATTTTAAGGTTAAAAGCACACCCACTTACCATAACCATATTATTATATTGCCCCGATAAAATATAGAAGAATAAAATAAGATGCACTTATGTTAAAACATAAATTTCCGGAACCAAACCCAAAAACGCATTATCAAGTGTCACAGATTCATGTTATCAACGAAGATCAATTGGACAATACGCCAGCCTCCAACAAACACCATTTGTTTTCCCATTTTTTAAACAAAACGGCAACAAGCAAAAGCAGATTGAGTCACTAACCAGTATTGCGACGGTTCATCACAATAAACTGAAATCGAGGTTGCGTATTCCTGAAATTTAAAAAAGAAAAAGCCATAAACACGAGATAAACCTCGAATCAAAACACGTGTATCGTTGAAGCAATGAATCGCGAGATATAAAAGGGGGAAAAGTAAACGAACCTCTTGACAACGAAGAGAGATCCTTCAACGTCCTTGCGACTCTGCAAAGCAATCAGAGCGATGAGAATGGAATGAAAAAGTAAAAACGAAGGGGAAAAGGTTAGAGAGAGCGAACGAACCCATTGGCTGAGGTCGATGTTGAACTCGTAGAAGGTGACATGCGCTGCGGTGATGAGAATTTCTTCGACGAAGGGGTCGATTCGTTGGAGAACAGTGAGATTGAGAAGCTTGGTGCTGTGCTGGTCTAGATTCGGCATCAGTTTCCCATTCTGAGACATTTTGGGTGGTTGTGTCGTACCAAACCCTAGAAATTTGAGGTTAGGGTCTCTGCGATTCTGAAACCTTAGAGAGAGCACAACACAATGCAGGAGAAGAAGGTTGAGGTTGAGTCGATCAGACTCAGCTTCTTCCCAAAGAAAATCCTTGCTAAATGACAAAATAAACCTTCTAACTAATCCATACGCGTAAATTTTATAGTCTTATATAAATTTCAGGAAAAAAAAAAATCCTGTGATATAATTATTTTATAATTATGTCAGTTTTTATTTTTAAATCATCATTCACTTCGTTATATATAAAAACTAAAATCTAGAATAATTCAATTTAAAACGGTTTAAACACTATACTGGAAATTTGCAATATATAAATATTTTTGAAGGTATTTAATTATGTATTTATACTACAATAGTACAAAGATGCGATAAAAATATAACAGAATTAAATTTTTTAAAATAAATAAAAATGTGTGATCAAATATATGAAGCTTTGTGAATATTCTTAAAATGCTTATTAATTATAACTTTTTTTTATAATAAACTAACTACTTTTAAAATTAATATTTTCTCTATTTGATGAGAGAAATTAACTTTTCAGAATATCAATCTTCTGATTCTTTTTATTAAACTATACATATACTTTTCGCTAAGGAATATGATCACGACTTTGCAACACCGACCTGCCATTTTTTCTCTGCATTTCACATGAAATTTAATTGTAGGTGTTGAGCTACCACTTGAGTGAATGAATTCCTTATATACTTATGCTTATACTTCCTTTATTTCACTTTAATTTTAATACAATATGCAACTTTGACACTTCTCACTCGGTAACTTGTGTGTTTATAATCTTCAATCCACATATTTTCCTTCTCAAGTTTCAACATGTTGGTACATCTCGTGTTATTACTTGTTTTTCTTTTGAAAACTTTCAATCAATACCAATGTAAGTAGTCTTCGTCTTTTTAAATGTTTATTTCCCACAACGTAATCTTCATGCTTTCATCAAAATTTACATAACTAATACTACTTTTTGTTTGTTCTATTAATGACTTTTAATCAACTTTCATCGAATATGTCTTTACTCTGCTTCTGACACAAAGCATGTCACTAAGACTTTTCCAGCCTCGGATTTGCATTGCAGAAGTTTTTGGAACGACAAAGTTGAACATGATTTTTCATTTTAATGTAACACACACATCACTTACACCTCAAACTCTTGCAACTTTACAATAATTTTATAAGGGAAACTTCTATGGAGCACCACCATTACCATCCAATCTCTCTTTTCAACCCCTTTTGAGAGCCACAGCGGACACCACAATCAAGCACATTAAGAAAACCGCTGCAACGAAAGAAGCCACCACAGCTTCACTGGTAACCTCACAGAAGTCACCGTACTGCTGACAAATGGCGATCCAATTGGCATCTTGGCTCCCATTGTGCGCTAAGTACACAACAGCTGCAGCAGCTGAAGCAGCTGCCATGACCAAAGCCATACTTAACTGCAATGGTGTAGTCAAATCTTTTTCTAGTAAGTATTATTGAGTGAGGTGATTGTTAGAAAAAACATATTGGTCAATGCATTATCTCTACTTACTATGTCTATGATCACTAGTAGAAGCCTTGGCCCCACTGCAAAAGGCCGAACAATGCAGACAATTGAAAATGGCAGTGAGAGGATGAGGAATACAACTGCTGCTCCATTTCCAAATACAAAAAATCTGCGTGACCAAAATAAAAGGATGGTATTTGCATCTAATCAGTGTAACTATTTGTGAGCTCATTTATGTGTGTATATTTGTGTGCTAGAAAGGGAGTATGTATGCATATAGTGACATAGCATTTGCATTAGCTCTAATGACGATAAAATGTTTGGTGAAATCCGAAATTGGACCCCATCTTTATTATGGAACATAAACTTACTGAAACATTGGAAAATCATCCCATTGAACATGAAACTGAAAGAACTGGGTGAAGAATGGAAGCATCTGTTCGTTGTTCCCCATGACGGCAGCAGCACCTATAGCAGAAGCAATGGCTCCGAGCCTAAGGATGAAATCTAGGATTGCGACGCCCTTTCTCCATCCCCCCCTTGGGAGTGGGGTAGCTTTTGTGGAAACTACAGCTACAGAAGGTGGAGCAGCCTCAGCAATGTTTTTCCCTTTGCCATTGCTCCTTGTCCTCCTGGATTCTGGGCTGGTAGGTGCAGATGCCACACCCTCTTTCTTTGAGTCCATCAGAATAGGATATGGAAGGTACTCTTTTGAAAGGTCTGGAGAAGGAGAAAGTTTTTCTTTGTGGTATGTATTGTGGAAGCTGTTACTTGTGTATATATAGAAGACGCATAGAGAAAGTTGAGACATTCAATTAACGGAGTTGGTTAGTGAAGATAGTCTATGTTGCTTTCTCAAGTCTAATTCTGTAAGGCGTAATGAAGGAGTTGTTCAGAACTTACTTGCTCCACATCGTACCAAAAGCATTTTTCCTTGATTCTGTAATGTTCCTACCACGAAGGTGACAACCGCCAACCAAACTAACGAATGCTAAGACCAATAAAGAAACATACTCAAGATTTATTTATTTATTCATTTGTATATCATATATCTCAAATTTGTTCAGGTGATGACAAGGTGATGACAAGTAGTGCAATACAAACGAAAACAATTGCAAGGAAGGATTTAAGCCAAAAAAAAAAACATAAAACCAAGCAATTATTAAAAGGAGTGGTTTGACTCGCAATTTGAATCTTGTTTTTTGGCCATACATAAAACTATTGAGTCGTTAGTTATACTTTGCATCTAGGCATAATAGTTAAAAGCATTATAGATCATTCTTATAATTATCAGAAATTTATAAATTTTTCGTTTGAAAGACAACATAAGTTTTAGCATTACATTTATTCAAAAGAAAAATCTCAGTTCATTAAATTGTACCATATTTAGTCAGTAAACCCACCTCTCGAAGCTAAAAGGATCACAAGGAGCAGATAACATATAGAAGAATAAGAGTAATTGTTAACAGCACAAACAAAATTTTTATTCACCTCATTAATTAAAATGTGTCGATCGCCATAAAAGAGTCAAAGTTTCCTCCCAGTTTACAAGCTGCGATCCTTGAAAACAACCTTATATTACATTACATCCTTGAAAATTGCTGTGGTGGAAAGAATGACGAACACCAAAATTGTATTTTCTATTCGTGCTATCAGAGAACCTTGATATTTTGGAAACTATCTTCCAAACAACAAATGGTTACCGCCTTTAAGGAAAAAAAATCGAGTATTATATGAACTAAGAATTGTGTTCTATATCTTCAGTTTCCATCCTCGGGCAGCGAGCGCTTCATGAACCCGTTTAGCTGCTTCAGGAGTGTCATCAAGGGGAGGATAACTCCAATTTTCTGATATCTGAAAATTTAAGAAAAAATATACCGATTAAAACATGGATACTTGATAAAACATTATGTATAATTCTAAGACAAATGTCCTTCCACATTTAATTTTAATTTATGTACTTGATGAATAAGTAGAACTCCAACTTACATCCTCGGACCCTGTAAAAGGCCTAACAACCCCTCGTTCTCTCAATGATTTATGGAATTCTGTGAATTTCCATTTGCAACGCTCAGCTCCCATAACATACACAGGCTTCCTGTGGGAGAAACAAAACTGATTTCTTAAAAACAAATAGCAGAAATGAAAATACATGTATCAATCTACAACAATAACAACATCAAAGTCTCTGGGGATAAACTACCGATAGACACCAGTGAACTGTATAAAAACTAAAATTTCAGTAAACTCATTTGGAGGCCAAAGTAGGGAAAATCTATCATAGAGATACTTTTAACAGACATACCCAGTGCTACAAGCTTCACTTATCATGCTAACGGAATCTGCAGTGACAACAAATGCATCCGCCCAAGCCAGAAGCCCCATATGCGGGTTTGGTTCTGAAAATTGTGCTAGCGAAAGGGCTTAACCACATTTTATCTCTTAAATATTTTTAAAAGAATATGATACAGCAATCTATACCTGAATAAATATTTACCTTGCCCATCCCAAACAGAAACTTTTGGATTATTTCCAAGTTCTTTCACTATAACATTGGATATCTGTTTAAAAGACAAAAAAAGGAAACAAAAAGGTGCGTCAGAGATAAAAACATTGCTAAATGATATCTGCATAAGAAACTTCATGGTATACCTTTGGTGGAGTCCTCTCCGAAAAGGAAATTCTTACACTCCCACAACGACCAAGAACACTGAGCAAAGATGTTGCTAACTGCTTGGCAAGATCGACACCATATGGACAGTTTTCTGTATAGAGCTGAAATTAGGTATGTCTTTGGCCACTGAAATTCAAAACAACTCCAAACTTTTTTTCACCTCCCCCCACGTATAATCACGAACATTTCTAATTATTAAATTCATGAGAAAGTTTATTGTTAAAAGAAAATAATGAGTACAGCAATTCTGACCCAGGGCCGTTACTCTACATAACGTTCAGTCATTTTTAAACAATTAATACAGTACAGTAAAATGTATATTTCAATGTGAGCCCACTGTCTCCTAAGTCCCCATAAGGTTTCTTGTGATGTACTCTGTCTTCCCTATGCAAATTCCTCTGATTTCCTAGGATTTTGTATCAGAACCTTGGGTGAACTACACAACAAAAACTAGACATCGTGAGTTGGAGAGCCCAAAGCCTTATAAAACCCTGCATAGAATCCCATATTTCTAATGGGAGATTTATGACCCACACCTTGAATTGATCCTAAAAACTTTCCATTCTTCCTCGAGGTATACTTGTAGCCCTTTTTCACAAACATTACAAATATGATGCAATCCAGCATTTTAGGAAGATATTGGAATATAACCACAGGAAAACTGCATGGAATAACCACATATGACTAGGACAAGTATAATAGAAATTACTTGCTGGTCCTCCAATGTTGACCACGAGCAATGGCCTTGGAACATGAGCAAACACATCTTGCCATGTAATGGCAGCACTGCGAAGTGAAGCAAAATCTATTCGATGTAAGGCTCCCAATGTCAGAACCTAATGTACATTATCACATATACAATCCTCAGCAATAGACAGTAGCTAACATCAGAGTAAAATCTCATTTTCTCCAGAGCAGTAAAATCTAATAGCAGTCACATCATATGCCGCACACAACACGTACCACATGACTATCTGGAGGCTCACGTGGAGTTATCCAGCTTCTAAGAAACTTAGGAACCTGCTTCTGACCTTCTGGAGTCAGAGCATAATAATCATGATGAGGTGTAATCACCATGTCAAACCTATTCAAATGAGACCTTGGATGTTGTATCTGCCCAGAAGGAAAAAGAAATAATTGAAGTTATGAATCAAACAATACTTAAATGAAGCAATAAGCACCACCAGAAGCGTAGAAGTACAACAAGTCACTACACTGCTTACAATGAAAATTTAGACTGATTAATACATGGATAATCTAATATTCTTAGGAACAAGCACATATTACTTATTTTCATTGGATAAATAAGAATAGAAAACACTCAGCTCAGTATCTTAAAAGTATTTGCCAAAAAATATTGGAAAGACATTAAAACAAATAGTAACATGCAAAGAAAATAAAGCAAAAAAACAGCTCTAGATGCGAGGAAAGAGAGTATTGAAGAAGCGAAGAGTCTTCTCAATCTCCCATCATCAAGACCAAGACCATGCTACGGAATCCAAGTACTGAACTAGCATACCAGCCAAAAGTTCAAACAGAAAAATGCCATGCCAAAAGAGTAGGTTGCTACTCGTCTTTTGGAATACAATCGCAACACTAACTTTTGTCAACCACACACTGAATTTCACTCTTGGCAAACTTTTTAGACCATTGAACCTTTTTCATGACTTCATGTTGCAGATTCAAATCAAAGACCAACTAAATTACAGCAGTTACTTTTAACAAACAAGCACCAAAGACAAGCAAGTAAACACATAAGTATGAATTCAATCACATTGCTAATCTGCACAAAAGCACCACCACCAGACTTTTCAGCACATCACATCAAAGAACAAACTCATTCAGAGCATGAAACGTGAGAGCAGACCTGAACAACAAAAACAAGGTCAGGAGCCAAACGTTTTATGGAACTCGCAACAGAAATCGTGTCTCTTCCAGATGCAACCACCAATAACGGTCCCTCCCTGTAAAAACAATAAAATATCAAATCACAGTATTATTTCCAACACATCAAATCACAGTTAAAAAGAAGTGGAATAGAAATTCACTTTTCGTATGTTTCGCGAACCAATTTGACTATATGATTGGCATCAGCTTCGAGGATAGAGGACAATCCGTAAGGGTGCGAAGTGATGGGAAGGTACTGAGATTTGGAGGAGAAGGCGCGAAAAAAGGAAAATAGGTAATGGAATTTTTGATGGAGGGAGAGGGGAAGCCATTGGAGCCAATCGTCGATTCCACCTTTCGGCCTCGTAACGCGCTGCAATAAAAAGATGAATCAGTGGAGAGAGAAATAGTTAGTTAGAAATTGTACGGAAAATAAATAGCGTACGTATAGGAGATGGTTGTGGGAGAGGCCTAGGGCGCGGAGCAAACCGATGCTGTGATTCTCGGAGGAGGGGAAGCCGTTGCCGATGACGACGGCGCGGCGGACGATGGTATGAAGGCCGGATTCGAAGATGTCCGGAGTGCCACGCGCTGCCTTGGGACTGGGCGGCTCCGGAAGCTGGATTGGCTTCATTGTCGTGGCTTCGAAGTTAGAAGGAAAGAAACGAGGTGAATGAATCAACGATACATAGCGACATGAAAAGGGGAACAAGGAAGTTGCATTTTGCCGCACTTTTCACTTTCACCAAGTTAGTTGCAAATCAATTTAAACTTAAACCTCTAATTTGGTGCTTAAGCTTCTGAGGTGATTCAACTTAGCTACTGGATCAATTAAGTTTAATAACAATTATTTTAAGATTTATATCTGTAATTAATTGACAATATAATTTATTGATAGTGTATTAAAAATAAATTCAAATAACGTGTGTTAAGTTTTTTTTTATCAGAAAAAAAGTGTGTTAAAGTTGTTTATTAATTATGAAGCCATTTCTAATAATAGGATTTTTTTTCAATCGGTCTAGTGTCAATTTCAAACACTATCGTTGTTGAGTTTGAAATTTTATCTAAAAGTATTTATTTTAAAACCCAAAACCCATAATAAAGATTTAAAATTGGTGACATCATGTTATGGTGAGAATTGTTTAGAATGAAATTTTTCTTTCATGTTCGTGTAAAAATATATTATTTTTCATAAAAAATGCATTATAATTTTTTAAGTCATTAAAAGATGTTATAATATAAATATATATACCTCATGTTAGAAAATATCATTAAAATTATTATTATCCTATTATTTATATATAATTTTATAATCTGATAGCATTTCTAAAAGTATAATATATTGAATTTTCATAACTTGTGATTTATGGTTTTATAAGTTTTTTCTTTATGATTTATTATATTTTGAATATTTAAATAGATCATAATAGATACTATTTCAACCAATTTGTTTATAACTTTGTATTAAGAAATGTCCTAAACTTATTATTTTTCAACTTTAATACTTCAACAATTACTCCTAAGACAATGCAATTCCCTTTTTAATTAATCTCAAACTAGATTATCAATTAAAAGATAATTTCTCTACTTACAAGTATTGTTTTATTTACATATTCAAGAATGAACACTCCTTTCATATACTTCAAATTGCTAAACTACTAACCACTTATGTCACTTCTTATCAGTTCAAGCAATGCAATACTAATGAGTTTCAAACTTCATTTCATTTTAATAAGTAACGAGTTTCAAACATCATTTAATTTTAATATCTATTACTTATCTAAGCAACTGTTTCTTATATTCACCAATCACCTTAGTTACCTCAATTGTTTCTTGTAAGTGCATGTTTGGTGGCACTTTTGCCACCACAAACTTCAGATGCAGTAGCTATGAGCTTCTGCATCATTATGTAAACTTGACACATATCCAAAACGTGGTAACTTCCTATCATACTGTATTTGTTAAAGCAACTTATGTTCTGTATATTCGTTTTGTGTTTGGTAGACTTATCTGATAACTTCTTTATTATGCTAGACTTATCTGATTTAACATACCTATTCACAGGGGATGTGAAGTCGCTTATATCTCAAATTTGGAAAATTTGGAAAAAAGGCACAAGGAGTGAACTGATAAATTTTTTATTAGCAGGCTCAAATTTAGACTCAAGAAATCTGGTGCATGCATCTATCAATGATAACTCAACATGAAGGTTCAGCTACGAAGAAAATAAAAACTTATACATGCATTTCACAACCTTCCATCATGATCATCCTATGTATTCCAAAGCAATATTTCCCATCATCTTAGCCAATGGCACAGGACATTTTGTGGCGATATCAAACTTGGATGGATTTGAGGCATGTCCAAAGAGTGACATGCTTAACCAGAGAAGCTCCTTTAAAGTCAACTTAGAAGAGAGGAACCCTTGCCAGTAATAAGGTTCCAAGTCAAAAAAGGCATTGAAGAAACTCCTGCTTCCATTCAAGTCAAGCTTCAACAAAGTCTCCATTCCAAAAGAGTAAAATTCCCTTACCATCCTGTTCTCAAGTGGCCACATGCTATCCCAAACTCTAGCATAAAGCTGATTCCCCCTAATCATTCTGGTGGAGCCAAGACACTCAGCTATAGCAAAAGCCACAACAGGTGCCACAGCCATTGTTCTAGCCACCATGTACCCTGTGGAAGGGTGGACTACTCCAGAAGTGCCACCAATAGCCATCACATTTTGAGGGATCCTTGGGAGAGGTCCTCCCATTGGGATCAAACACTTTTCATCCTCCAACACCCTCTTCACTCTAATGCCTAAGTGCCTTAACCTTGCAACCATCCTCCTCTTCACTTCTATGTAAGACAACACAGGACGGCTTACAAGTGAAGTCTCTTCAAGAAATATCAAATTGGAACTAAATGGCATTGCATAGAGGAAAGTAGGAACCCTGGAATTGCTAGCTCTCAAAGAAGGTTCATTCCCTAAATGAGAATCCCTCCAATCCATCAAAACCATCTTATCTAAATCAAAAGGGTGTTCTTCCACTTCAGCCAAAACACCATGAGCAATCTGATAACCCTGGTTTCTCACCTTGTCATATGCTATAAAACGGCTACCAAATCCACTGGCATCAACAACTAAACTCCCCTTCAATTCTACCCCATCATCACACAAAACAGAAGACTCAAACTCTTGGTGCTCAACTTCCCATGCCTTTGCCTTGTGAAATCTAACCCCGTTGGAGACACACCCTTCAATCAACCTCTCTTTCAGCTTCCTCCTACTAACCCTCCCATAACAACGATCCAAATACTTGGTCTTGCTATCATCAACATAAACGCAAGCCATAGGCCATGTTTTGTCCAAGCAATCCTCAAGACCAAGATTCTCAAACTCATCAACCCAAACACCATAGTTATTAGGCCAAACAGAAAGAGGGTCAGGATCAACACAACAAACCTTAACTCCATAGAGGGACACTTGCTCCGCCAGCCTTATGCCTGCAGGGCCAGCACCAATGATGATCACATCAAAACAAGCGCTATCAGAAGGGTGGCACCATGGAAGATCAAAATCTAAGGCTTCAGGTTGGCGCTCAGGCTTCAAGCCAAGGAAATTTCCATACTTGCTAGTGCTGTGGACCCTCTTGCCTCTGATCAACTTTTTTGATGCTGTGTAATGGATTTTGGTTAGAGGGAATGGAGGGGAGTTTGAGTGGAGGGGATGGTGAGGCTTGAAGGGAGAAGTTTGGGAAGACAACATTAAACGAGTTCCCATGTTTTTTTGCCGAGATTCTGATGTGAGTGATGGAGAAAAGGTGATGGAAATTGTGCAGAAAGGAGGATCTTGTCTATGGTGAAAGGAGTTTGACAAATGAAAGATACATGCAGACAAATAGGAATCAAAAGCTGACACACCAACACGATGCTCAAAGTTTGTTTCTCGTTTATTTAATAATTATATTAATTACTATCTCTTAATTTTATTTTATATTAATTACTAGCTCCTCTAAGGTAAAGTAAATATTTAATTATTGCGTTATAAACTATTTTGTTTTAATTTTTCATTTAATATTTTATTTCATTATTAAATAGGGTAATGTTTGATGAATACAAAGTACTCATCCACATATAGAGAGAGAGGAAAAAAAAAGGTTTGTAAGAGATATAATATGGTAAGAAGATAAGCAAAGAAGTAAAAATATTTTAATTTCTATATTTATTTGTAACAATGTTAATCAATATCTCACACACGGTTAAAAAATTAAAATTTTATTTCGTCTTATACATCTCTTCTTTATAAATTTACACAAAACTCTTTATGTTTCCACTCTTATACATTATATTATAATTTTTTTAATTGTTTAAAAAATATACTAAGTTTGTATTCCTACGGGGTATTTGTTAAACATTAAAAAATGAGAAAGAAAAAACTTAAGAATATCACTATAATTTTACTCAATTCTTTATTTGAATGCAGAAAAACACGTTTCTTTACGATTGTTCATTGTGATCCTATATAAGTTTAAATAATTTTTATTCTTTAACAAGTCACAGCGATTAGCAAGACCTTTATTTATTATTAGTTTGTATTACTTTTTATATTTAAAAATGTAGAGTTTAACAAAAATACCAAATTCAAATAAATAAAAATATTTTGCTTCCTCTCTTTATTTATAAATTTTATAATGATTAGAATAATATTTTGATAACATTTTATTTTATAAAGAAAAGAACCTGAATGAGAGATATTTTCATAATTTATATTCGATATTTGATAAATAATTTAAAATATCTATTATTATCATTTATGCAAGTCTTCTATTTCGAACGTTTTAATTATTTAACTTTTTTAAAATAAATGAATTTTTTTATTGCAATTTATTATTTAATGGGTCAGTGAAGAATATTCATTATGCAATTAATACATTATCTCAACATTAATTATTTAGTGGTAATAAAATTGAATCATTCACAAGTTTTTAGAATGATGTATTTAATATTTAGAAAATAAACGTATCACCGATGTTGCTGTAATTTTTATTTATTTTTTACTTAACTTATGCATGGTTAATTTTTAAATAAAGAAATATAGGTTTTAAGTCATGTAAATTTAAAAAACAATCTTTTCATTTTTAAAGTAAATTGTATAAAGTGTTTAATAAGCATTAATTTTCTTTCAAATATTATATGATGAATTAAATTTTTCTAAATAATATAATGGACAATAATAAGAAGTTTTAGTTGAACAGTAGTAAAATAAAAATATATATTTTAAAAACCTATAACATTTTATTTAAAGTGATAATTACACTAGTAAATTAATAATAACAGTTAATATATTTACCAATTTATTTATATAATAAAACGTAAGTGCACTTGTAATGCAAAAGTATTAGTCAGGTCTTAAATTTTGGATATAAATTTTATTAAGAAAATTTTCATTGGAGGATGATAATGTAAGTCTTATACTTAATTAAAAGAATTAAAAAAAATAATATGTAAAAAAAATTATACCTTGAGAATAAAAAGTAATTATATAATTAAATTAATTCTTTAAATTGTAAAAATAAATAAAATATTATAAAAATGTAAATCGTATATGTAATGCCATTAATTAAATACGTAAAACTATAATATTCTTAAAAAAATAAAATATTAAATTTATTGTAAAGATATATATTTAGTAAATTATTTTGAATAAGAGCGATATGTTTATTTTTATGAAAAATATTTTTTATTTTAAATATGAGAATATTTTAATCCAATTGTAATGCTCATGACAGTAAAATGTTTCTTCTGTATTATGATATTTCACTCCACATAATCTCTTTATCCTACAAAACACCATTATAATTTAACTAATTATCTTTTTTATCATCACATGACCATTCATATTACGATTTTCAAATTTTTGTAAACAAAGGTTTAACTTTAACTTTATATATATATATATATATATATATATATATATATATATATATATATATATATATATCAAAAATTACACATTTTAAATGATGAAAAAGACAAGTCAATGAAGAGTAACAAATGGGAGTATGCCAAAAAAAGACAAATCAATGAGTCTTATACAGAATTTTTTGACTAAAAACAAGATTGGGGAATTGGAGAATTAACTTCACTAAGTTAAAAAAAAAAATGAAAAGTGTCTCATTGTATTCATTCTTTTGTTTAATTTCTAGGATGGACTGGTTATACTTAATTTGTAAGATAAATTTATAAATTTAAATTCATATTAATAATATTTTGTTAGCATTAGAGAAATTAAATCTATAAAATTAAACTAGCAACCATAACAAGCATATATTTTACTTTTAAGATCGATAAAAATTATAAAAAATGCAAAATAAAACTTTGAACTAAATTTTCAATATATTTTTATTTTAAAAAGTGGGTTAAGAAGACCTACTAGTAACCTCTTGAAAAGATGCGTTAAATAAAGTGAACAATAATAAATTAATGGGTAGAAATTCATAGTCAACTTTATTTTATAAAGTTAAAAAGTTAGTTAATTTATAAAAAGGGTTTTATTTTTTTTCAAATTTTTTGAAATGGGTAAATTTAAAAATTTTATGAAGATGGGTGAATAGTTTGGAAGCACAACTTCAAAATAAAGAAACGGTGATTTCAAACACGATTTTGAATGAGATGATATCTTCTCTTTCAAAATTATGCTTAAAAACATGTTTTGTAATATTTTTTAAATTATTTTTATGAAATTCATGCTTAAAAATATTATTTAAATTCTTTTTAAAAATCATGTCTAGTATAAAAACATGACTTATGCAAAAAAAATAAAAAAAAGTTTAAATTGTGTTTTTAAACATCACTTTAATAAGAATAAAAGAAAATACTATAAAATATATTTTAAAGCACGACTTAAAAAATAAAAAATTCACCAAATTTTATCATATTTGGAAATATGATTTATTCAAAGTCGTACTTTCACATACCATTTATTTATCTTCGTAAAATTTTAAAATTTACCTATTTTAGTAATTTTGAAAAAAAATACACCATATTTTTTAGATTAACAGCTAAAATTTGCATATTGTCATATTATTATCATACACTTTTATCACCTTCAATTAATTTCTTAATATACACCTTTTATTCCTAATTTTAAAGTTTTACACAAAATAGAGTAAGTGACTTTAGATTTTGTTTTCTTTTTGTGCCTTAAGGAGTTCGACAAGTATAACTCAATTTAAGGCTCTGTTTGGTTGACAGAGTAGATTTGAAGAGATGAATTTGAAGGGATTTGAGTGGATTGTATGGAGATGAAAGAGTTGTTTAGATTAATAGATGAATGATAAGATTTGAAGGGATCTGAGGAGATTGATTATGAAAGTTTGGGAATGATTTGATAGATGTTATAGATTTGTTTTTATTGTTTTAATTGATATATTTCTTAAATTACTAATTAACCCTTATGAAATAAGATGGTAAAAAATTAAAATGACTTGGATTAAATTGATTTTAATATAAAAAAACATTGCTAAAATTATTTAAAACATATCTTCTACATTATTTAAAATTAAACATAAATCCTAAATAATGCAATAAAATCACAAATTTATTATTCTATTAAAATATACAATTTAGTCTAAATCATAATTAACTGAAATCTGTAAAAAAAAATTCCTACAATCTAAACTACTTTTTTTTATTAAAATTTACTGCTATTTTTGTAAGTATAAATTATTTTTACATTTTACCTAAATTGAAACTTTTAAAATTATTAGTCTAAATAAAAATAGTTTGCAATGTTTTTTAAATTTACTTTTTTTATTAATTCTCTTACTTAAAAAGTTAAATATTTTTTTAAGAGATTAAATACGAATTTTTTGAATTCTTATTTTATTTCTATAAAAATATTAATAAGTTATAATAGAATGTATATAAACAGTTGACTAAAACAAATGAAAGGTGTACTTAAATTTGAAATAAAAAATATTAATAGATAATATTTAATTAAAAGTAATTATTTAAAATTAAATACTCTTATTAACATATATATGATTATCATTAAATGTTATATATGTTTAGAATATGACATCCTGTAAATCCCTCCTCATCCATTCTCTCAAATTAGATTAATCAAACAGCCTTCATCCCCTCAAATCCATCTTCTTGAACAGTAAATCTTCTCAAATCAGTTCAACCAAACAGACACTAAATATCTTCACAAAAGTAACCAGAATTTTATCTTTTGAAAAAGACATTAATCTCATATAGTTTTAATATCTATAATGTTCTTAAAATAATGCATAGATATTAATGTTATCAACCTCCATACATTACATTCCCTTCAACTTTATGATTTTATTTAAGATTTAACACGAAACTTATCAAAATCTTTGCATGAAAAATGTATATATATGTTCAAGATTTTCACAGAAACCAATTCTTAGATTTTAATTTTTGATCCAAACATACAAAAACATAAGAGTTTGTCGTATTTTTGAAATGTTTGTCGTATTTATTTTTTTACATTACAGAAGGGCTTGAAAAATTATTTAAAAATAAAAGTGATATAATTAAAATGAAATGTAAATATTTCAATAATATTTAATTTAGGAATCTTTAGATTTTTTTAAATAACAAATGTCAATGTTATTACAACATTTGTATTTATTATTTGAAATTGTTATTTAACTTTTGTTTAGCAGTTCCTTAATGTTATGTAATATATGAGTTAATAGTAATAATCAATTTTAGAAATAAAAATAAGCAAACAAAACCAAGACCCGATAATTTTATATAAAATAAAAACATGACTTTTTTTTTTTTTTTTTTTTTTT
>Ga0209489_102570_pt1 | contig 36663 bp, 22 predicted proteins | sample SiratrowhiteBW_FD_187527 | JGI IMG/M metagenome (GOLD analysis project Ga0209489, IMG submission 187527) | Root nodule microbial communities of legume samples collected from California, USA - Siratro white BW (SPAdes) (version 2) | ecosystem: Host-associated > Plants > Roots > Nodule | place... | reverse complement strand
TATATATATATATATATATATAATAATTTCTCTATGAAAAAAAGTTCACGTGATTTCTTTTTGCGAAAAATTCAGTAGAAAAACATATTTAGAAAGTCAATTTCGTAAAAGAATTTTACTGGATTTTTTTTAAGAGATTGATTACCTGTGCTTTTAAAATTTGTAGACAAATTATCCATGAAATTAAATTCAGAGTAAAAAGTACTTGTTTTTCTAAATAGAGTTTTTTTAAATATTTTTTATTATTTTTTTATGAAATTTTCTTTCACAAAAATTTCATGAAGATGTTTTTCGCAAGAAATTTCTTAAGATTTTTCAAACTTTAAAGTAATTAATTATCCACAAGTAAATTATCAAAATCAAAATTCACATAAAAATATGTAAGAAAATTATTTCTTGCAATTTTTATAAGAATTTTCTTACAAAAAGTCTCACATGTAAAAAATTATTGTAATGATTTTATATTCTCTTTTGAAAAATGGATGAAAATTTGTTTCGTGTACAAATTTTTAAAATCACCTTCTTATGTCTTTTAATAAAAGCATTGTCATCAAGTATTGGACTTTCTTTCTCCTTAACTTAAGTTTCGAGTTTGAGTTTTATAAATGAAAAAAAGTGGTTCAGAAAGATGGTACTAAAGTTAGCTAGTCAAATTGTGCAATCAAGATTATTTATGAATAATTTTTTATTCAATACCAATAACATATTTACAAAAAAAGGCATTAATATACTTTTAATCTCTTTAGTCATTTTCTTCTTATATTGTTATTAATAAGCTCTTATATCACATTAAAAGCATAAATTATTTTATGATGAAATTATTTTTCAATCATTAAAAGTTGTAATAATCATATATTTGGAAGTTTTATTTTTCATTTTAGATAAGTCGTTCTTCTTCTCAAATATTATGAATAATCAACTTTGATGGTTTATTAAAATAAATGTTATTGTAATCATCAAAGGTATGATACTTGTTCAATTGGAAGACATAATGATAAACTCTTTACATTCTTCAAAATTAACCTACTTTACAAGAAAAGAATGTTGCAACGTTTATAGATAGATAATTTTTGTAGGTTGACAAAAGTATATTTACTAAAACATATATATGAATTTTTTTTTTGTTATGTACGAAGAAGAGAAAAATCAATTAAACAATAGGACTGAAAGAGTTAAATGAAATAAAGGCAGTGAATATAATTTATTTAAATATAATTTGTAGTATGTATCTATTTTAGGAAATTCTTTAAATTTAGTTAAAATTTATTACAAAGCTGTGAGAGAGAATTGTTAAATACAAAATGAAACTTACAAAGTTTAATGATTTGAAATAACTTTAAGCTAATAATAAAAATTAAATTTAAAATTTTTAAAATAATATAACCAATCGGAATAATAAGTTATATTATTAAAAGCCAATTTAGTTATATAAAAGCATTTTTAAAAAATAATTTATATTTAACCTTCTTACTATATTACCTCAAAACAAATATAACACTGTACACTAGTTGGGCTCCTGGTTTATAAAGAGATACAAGTTGGGCCCAAAATAAGTTTCTTTTTGCAGCCCTACTGTCTCAGTACACCTCCAATTTTTGTGTGTACAATTAACAGATAAATCTATTATAAAATTTTTTTTTATGTTATAATTAGTTTTAAGACATTAAAAAAAAAAAATCCTTTTTCGCCATATTTCATTTTGTAAAATTTGGTCTTACTAAATAATAATACTTAATATTTCAGCCTCGTGAAAAAAATTTGAATGAGAAGATTTTCTTGAAAATGGTCAACTAATTTTTTTAATGAAATAAGTTACTAAGAAAACTGATTAAAATTTTCTAATAAAAATACTATATTTTGAAGTTCTTAGCGTACATTTATTTATTTGAAATATATTAATAAATTATAATTACAATTAATCTTCTCAGAAAGTTTGACGTATATTCCTGATTAAAAAATAAAATAAAGTTTTAAATAAATGAAAATTTTGATCCGGCCCAATCCAAAACCCTATAAGTACATTTCTCCCAAATTAGGGTTTGTTGTCACAACCTCTATCTCTCAATCTGCGTTCAGATCAGAATCAGATCGCCGTTCCGTTACTCCGTGCTCACTTCCAATCATGGCGACTCAGATGAGTAAGAAGAGAAAGGTGAATGACATGTCGATTCGGAAACACCAGCGTCTTCTGTTTCAGTTTCAGTTTTTTTTTTTTTTTTTTGTGATATTTTGTGTGAATTTAATATTTGAACGGTATTCATATACAGTTTGTTGCGGACGGAGTGTTCTTCGCCGAACTGAACGAGGTTTTGACGCGTGAGTTGGCGGAGGATGGTTACTCCGGCGTGGAGGTTAGGGTTACGCCTATGAGGACTGAGATCATCATCAGAGCCACCAGAACCCAAGCCGTTCTCGGTATGTGTGATTCTGGAACCTCTTTTACTTCTTTTGAATCGAATGTTAGTTTATTGATTGTGGATTTTGATGTGTAGGTGAGAAGGGAAGGAGAATTAGGGAACTGACTTCAGTGGTGCAGAAGAGGTTCAAGTTTCCCGAGAACAGTGTTGAGCTTTATGCGGAAAAGGTCAACAACAGAGGCCTCTGTGCTATTGCTCAGGCCGAGTCTCTTCGTTACAAGCTCCTTGGTGGTCTTGCTGTTCGCAGGTATGTATGATTTTTAGCAAATTTATTCATTTATATAATAATATATATCTGAATTTTAGAGTTATCAATAGGCATGGATTTTATTTTTGGGTATTATGAATCTGTAAATGTTTTACTATGGTAGATTGATTTAGTTTATTTCGGGATTTGAAAATTGTTTTTGAAGGAAAGTTAGAAACTGATCTTGTAAATTATTTGTGGTTAAAAAGTTGTTTTTAATTGAAGCGATGTATGTCTGGATTCTTTTATCTCGAGAGTAATTTAGCTACATGTTTATTGTAAATTCTACTACCTAGTTAAGTATATTTGGATTATTTTATCCTGAGAGTAATTTAAGTACAAGTTTATTGTAAATTCTACAACCTAATTAAGTATTTCTTTATTACTTCTAGTTATACATAGGTTTGGAAGCATAACTGATTTTACCTGACAAACCAATCATTTGCTTTTCTACTAGAATCAAGTTTGACTGGTGGCAAGGTGGATTGTTGTTAGGGATGGGGTCCTTATTATTTTTATATTTCGGTGAACACACTTCATCTGCGTCTATGGCAAAATTATAATATCTATACATGTTAAACTGTTTGTTTCAGGGCTTGCTATGGTGTTTTAAGATTTGTTATGGAAAGTGGCGCCAAAGGCTGCGAGGTTTGTTTTATAGAAGCAGTTTTGTTGTATTGCTTTATTATGTAATGGTTTTGTTGTAATTGTTATTTGATTTGAGCAGGTAATTGTCAGTGGAAAACTAAGAGCTCAGAGAGCCAAGTCCATGAAATTCAAGGACGGGTACATGATTTCTTCTGGACAACCGGTGAAGGATTACATTGATTCTGCAGTGAGACATGTTCTCCTAAGACAGGTTTGCTTAATTTTTCGTAGATGCCTTTCGTTTAAAGTTAGGATTTCAATCATTTGGCTTATTTTCTAATTCTCTCTTGTGGAATGGTGGTGCTGATAATTTTTTTTCTTGTTGTCTTGTAGGGTGTTCTTGGTATAAAGGTTAAGATCATGCTTGATTGGGATCCTAAAGGAAAGCAGGGTCCTAAAACTCCCCTCCCAGATATTGTCACAATCCACTCTCCAAAGGAGGAGGAAGAATATGCCCGGCCTGCTGCTGTTTTGGCAACAACTGATATTGAGGTCCCCGTTGCTTGAAAATGTTTTAATTGCTCTACTAGATTTATTTTCTGAAATAGCACCTTGAGTATTTGATGGCGAACACCCAGACAGATTTTTGTAGTTCCGCATCTTTTCTAGAAACTTTGTCCTTAAGTGCCAGTATTCAAGCATAAATTATTTTATATTGCCCCCCTTTCTTCTGTTTGAATTGTCTTTTCTGGTGTGGATGTGTTAAAGCATTTTTTTGAAATTCCGGTGAATTTTAGATAGTGCAATGCAGTATTAGATTTCGTACTCAAGTTATGAATTCTGCTGAAAAGCACCTTTCTTTAGCAATGAGTGAAAAAAGTACTTCCGTTATCGTTAACTCGTACGAGGCTTTTGCGAAGACTTCTACTACAATAACAATAGGAAAAATAGGGCAATTTTATGTTTCCTTGAAGGTGTGCTTCTTTCGCCGATGAAAGTGCCATGTTTTGGGTGCTTAATGTCAGTGTGGATACGCTAAATGGGCTAGAACAGCTTCTGGAGAAGAATCAAGTATCATTTGACAGTTTAGATTCTATACTGTCCACCTGAGAATAGGAAGAGGACTGACACATTGTTGGATTAAAATAGAAAGAAAAAGGGACGAGATGTCACCATTTTGTTTAAGATCAAGATGTTTGAGATATGCTTAACAGGATAGTCTATAACAAAACGCATATGTACGTACTAGGTTGAGCAAACGTAGAATAAGGGATAGTTTGGAAGTTCGGAAGGGAAACAAAATTATGGAGTTAAAAATATCTCTGTAAAAAACTATTGATTGTTTAAATCCACTAAATCAATCGCTTAAAAAATGGTTATTTACCCAATAAATTACTTATGTATTTTATTTTCTCTCATTTCAAATTATAATCTATCAGCCGATCTTTTCCGACTCCCATACATTCACTAATTCGCTCAAAATTCTTATGGCTTATAGGTTTCGTTAGTAGCAAAGAGAACAGAAAGGAAAGGGAGAGAATGTGAGATTTACATTTTAAGAAGAATACAGGTGTAAAAAATTGTTTAGAATAAAAATAGTGAAACTCACGTAAAAATTAAGATTATCTTTTATTATCTCAAGGAAAACGTTTACGTATTAAAGGATTGCGATTTTAATTGAGTTGGTGGTGCCATTGATAAGAGACTTATCACAATTATGTCTTGAAATATAGTAAAAAGTAAAGTGCTATTATCAACTTAGTGTAGGAGTTGAATATTAGATGTACAACTTTAGTTACGTGTAAAATTTAGTGGATTAAACCATTATTTTAAGAATTGAAATTATTTTGTGAAAACTCGAAGAAGTTATACTTAGAACAATTAAGAAATTTTTTATATTATTTTATGATAGAACTAAAGATATAGAAATTGATTAATATTTATCCATAAAAAAGTTATCGTTCAAAGATTTTATTATTAACTTGTTAATTTTAATGAATAACTGGCAGACATTTTAACTAAACCTTTAATATTTTTAAAATAAGGATGACAACAAGCTAGTATAGATTTGACTATTGTATTTCTATATTTGATGAGTACGATATTTTTTTTAATTTTTTCATTCCTATTAGAAATTATATATTTTTACTTGATGATTACTATTTTAAATATTAATTAGAAATAAAATTACAATAAAAAACTATAATATTATCGAATATTCAATGTTAAATATAAAAAATAAATTACAATTATATAAATATTAAATAATAATTGAGTAAACATAAATAATTATAGAAAAGATTAAAAGCAATAAAATATATGATCTATAAATAAATTACAAAACTAAAAATCACAGAAAAATTAACATAAATTTTTAAATTATTTAATAAATAAAATTATTTTGTTAATTTAAAATTATAATTAGTATGAGAATAAAATAAGTATTGAAACAGATATAAAACATGACGAATATATACATGTCTATATTATACCCGTATCCAAAGTTAATGCAAAATTTTTCCATTAGAAGGCGGACAAGTTGAATTAGTATCAACAAATATAAATTTATTTGTAATTCCCAAGTACATATAATCTACATACTCAGCTTAAAGGAGAGTGTTAAAATATAATATTGTTTTATATTATTTCTTTCCTATATACCCCACCTTTAAAGTTTCAAGTATATACCTTAGCTCTTTTTGTATACTCCGTTTTCTCCTTCTCATTCATTCTTCATAAAAACATCTAAGGTCCGTTAGCTAACCTCAATATTCTTCATTTGAATTCCGATTAGATAACTAAATCAAAAGTATGGAATCAATAAAAAGGTACTTTAATTTAAAATTAAATATAATTTTTGGCCCCGTACTAATTTTGATGTTTTTTTTAAAAAAAAAAAAATCATTACTTAACATATATTAGAACTTTATAACAATAGAAAACTGCTATTAAAAGATTAGATGGAAATAAAAAACAAATGTAGGCCTTTTTTTCCATCAATAACGTAATCTGCAATAAATACGATTCAATTTCATTTTTTTTAAGAAAAATAGTTTTCCAACAGCAAAACCGCTAACAAAAATCAAATTATCCACTGAAATAAAATTAAATCATAAAAAAAAATCAATTGATGCTGCTGCTTAAATACCAAAATTTGAAACTAGTTGCCCAACAAACACTGCATAGGAATTCAACTACCCCTTAACAAGCACCATTTTTATGCAACAGGGACCTCAATATCATTGGCCAAAACAGGAGCCAAAACAGGAGCAGTAGAAGGGGGGTTGTATTCTTCCTCTTTTGGAGTGTGGATTGTGACAATATCTGGGAGAGGAGTTTTAGGACCCTGTTTCCCTTTGGGATCCCAATCAAGCATGATCTTAACCTTGATACCAAGAACACCCTGTGAAACAACGACGAAAAATTGATTTGCACCGTCACCACTAAGTGAATGAAAATTAACCAACAAGATGAAATCCTAGTGCCAAATGACATTAAATAAAAATGGTATCAGATAACGAAGAATAGCAGCAAACCTGTCTGAGGAGCACATGTCTCACTGCAGAATCGATGTAATCCTTGACCGGTTGTCCAGAAGAAATCATGTACCCATCCTTGAATTTCATGGATTTGGCTCTCTGAGCTCTCAGTTTTCCACTAACAATGACCTGCTCAAGCCAAACACTAATTACAACAAAATTCTCGTACAAAGCAATCCAAAAAACATTAGGTCAAAGCAGCTTCTGCAGACCAACCTCGCAACCTTTGGCACCGCTCTCCATCACAAATCTTAAAACACCATAGCAAGCCCTGCAACAAAGAGTTCAACATATAGAGTTTCCACCACGCAGAACAATTGTACTCGCACAAATGAAAAATGAGAAAGTATAAAAGCTTCTATCCCTTAAAAGCACTTTAGTAATGCAAAACGTGTTCCTATAGAAAAACAGGTAATAAGATGAGAAGCTACCACATGCATATATCATCTCAAGCTACACTACCATTAAACAACAGCATTATCTAATGCTTATAGAGAAGGTATCTTAGATGTTTAATCTTAGATGTTCTCTAAACACACTAAATCAATCTACCACAATAAAACATAAAACATTAAGCATCATAATACCCAAGACTAAAAACCCTAACTATCAGATATATTACAATTATTATCATATAAATGAATAAATTTGCTGAAAATTATACATACCTGCGAACAGCAAGACCACCGAGGAGCTTGTAACGAAGAGACTCAGCCTGAGCAATGGCACAGAGACCTCTGTTGTTGACCTTTTCCGCATAAAGCTCAACACTGTTCTCGGGAAACTTGAACCTCTTCTGCACCACTGAGGTCAGTTCCCTAATTCTCCTTCCCTTCTCACCTACACATCAAAATACACAATCAATAAACTAACATTCTATTCAACCAAAGTAACGTAGGTTCTAGAATCGCAATTACCAAGAACAGCTTGGGTTCTGGTGGCTCTGATGATGATCTCGGTGCGCATAGGCGTAACCCTAACCTCCACGCCGGAATAACCATCCTCCGCCAACTCACGCGTCAGAACCTCGTTCAGTTCGGCGAAGAACACTCCGTCGGCAACAAACTGCATAGTAACGCCGTTTAAATATTCAATTCACGCAAAATATCAGAAAATAAAGGAAGAGAAAGAGAAATTGTGATTGTTTCTGATTCGGTGAAGAACTAACCTTTCTCTTCTTACTCATCTGAGTTGCCATGTTTGGGAACGAACAAAAGCGGATCTGATTCTGATCTGAACACAACAGAGTGAGAGTTAGAGATTGTGACCGCAAACCCTAACGGGGTTGGAATACGTTTGTAGAGTTTAGGATTGGACTCAAATAAAATGTTTTAAGTTATTTAAAAATTCAGTTTTTTTACCTAAATATTATTTTTCTATTTTTTAAATGCAAAAAAATTGGAAATACTCTAAGAAAATACGTCCAAATGAATTATAAGACTTATTATATATATAAGAATTAATATCATTTTTCAAAAACAACTAATTTTAAATATATTTTTATTACTTGAAATATTCATTTATTTATTTTTTATTATTTGGCAATAGAGAGTGCTTACATTTTTATTCAAAATTTACAAAAGTTGGAAGGTGTGACGAGATAAAAGAAGTGTTGCAAATAGAAATTCCAAAGTTGGGCTCAGTAAGTTCATCTAAAACCCATTTATCTTGTTTAAATTTCACAATTGGTACACTTTAATTTGATTATTTTATTTCCTGCACCGCTCAATTTCTACTTGCACCCCCACAAGTTTTGAAATAACAGCTTTGCTCTTAGGAATTTTCTATTATGGATTCATTAAACTTGAAAGTTCAAAATTGTAGTTTTTTTTTAACTAATAGATGTACTTGGGGGTACATAATCTATTTGACAACCACCTCTTCTAATTTTAAAATCATTTCCATAACAATTTTGTAGAATATATTTACAAAAAACGTATTTTAGAAATATGTAGCGTATTTTAAAATGTAATTTGATCTAACACTTGCCCCATTTCCAGAATTTTCTGTCCAAGAATATTTCGGAATGCCCTTTCCAGAATATAAAGAGCATAAGGGCACTGCCGTCATTAAAGCAATGGAGCAGGTAGAGGTTAAAAATTGGGGGTGCAGGAAGCAAAAGCCTAATTTGATCGGGCCAACAAAAAGTGAATTTATTTAAAATTTGTATTTTATACTCACTTTGTTATATTACAAGGCCAATGAGTGGTTAAATTTTATGGCGCAAAATATTTTGAACTGGTAGTTATATTAATTTCACACAATGTCATTATGATTTTATATTCATACAATACACACTATAGAACCTCATATTTAACAAGTTTCTCCTCCATTATCACTAATAACCTTATACTCGAAAATTAGGAAGTAAAAGAATACAGTTGAAACAACAACTACACATATATCCTAGGTAATGTTACAAGATGAATTCTCATTTTAGAGAGTACTTAGGATTTTAAAAAATACAAGGATTATTTCCAGTACTTTGAACAACAATCATATAGGCTTACACGATACAGTTTGTCAGTAGAAAACAAAACTTATTAATATCTTCAATCAGTAAGACTTGTGTTTTCATATATCCAGCTTCATATTCCGTTGATCAGAGCCTCAGAGCACTACAAGAATTATGCACATGCAATGAAAGAATAATGACTGCACTTCAGTTTTTCACTTCCTTTCACCTGCACCTGAACAACACAGCTATTAAGTAACCAATATATTCAAAACTAAATAAGATGCTCTAATCAACACAAATTACTTCACCATTTCCCAAGTTGACAAATCAAACTAAAATGTGCCAATTTGGAGAGAAACCAATTAAAATACCATATATCACAATGTCATACAGATAGATAAATCATGCAAAAGAAGTATTCACAAGTAGTTCCTACCAAACAGTTGCATCACTATCTCACAAGTTCCCAGTCCACTTTTGACATGTCAAAAATTTCAACACGACCATCCTCAAACATGATCTGCAAAAGCAAAAGTAAATACATATTCATGTTTGATGACAATTTTCATCTAAATTGTCAAAATCCAGACAAAGAAGTCCCTTACTGAATGTTTTCGAGAATATTTATCAAACCGTTTAATAACTCCAAACCTGTAGCATTTTAAGAATGAAAATGATTAAGGATATAATGTGGTTATGACTTTATCAAGTTAGTTAAGAAAGAGACAATTTTAACATACCTCTCCTTTTCAGAGCGTTTTATCCTAATGACTTCACCAATGCAATTATGTAAGCATTTTCGGTGGTCAACACGAGAACTTCCTGAAAAACCAAGCACAACAGGGAAAGGGGTATTTTATATATACAAAGAGGAAGTAATCACAGATTTTATGCTTATTACTTCCAGAAGAAAAAAAAAAATAGTAAATAACTAACAAGCAAACCTACCAATTTGCAAACGTCCGTTCTGATAAACCTATCCAGACAAAAAGTACACAATTAGTCAGCAAAACAGATATTATAACTTACTATACATGTAGTATATACTAAATTCAATAGAAGTGATTAAGCTAATTAGTAGTATGGAATGTGCTCAGCAGTTTAAGGGCTAGCTTTTCTGGTGTAGTTCACCAAGTCTCTAATTAATTGGTATTAGAGTCAGCTATTGATATCTCAAAAAGGTTACCAACAAAGAAGTAGAGTGAAGTGCCATATAGATTGAGTGACTGTATCTCAGAGAGAGTACTATGATAAGACTTTTGGCTCTCCCTCCTTAACACAGCAGAGTAAAGTATGCAGTGTTTGGTTCCTACCCTTATCAATTTTCCTAAAGTTCTTATCAGTATCTAGAAAACCTTTAAGTTGTTAGTTTGTTAGGGTTTGTTTGGATGAGCTTCTCCATAAAGTTAAAAATATAAAAAATATCCGAAAAAACTTCCACAAATTAAGCTCATGAAGATTTCAAATTTTCTTCCTATTTCTCTCTCCTAGAAGGAGCTTAATGGAAATGAATTTCAAGGAACTCAGTTTCTTTTCTCTGATTCTCTATTCAGCAAGAAATTTTCTCTATTTGTTGTTATAAGATAATTTATGGATGCTATTGCGCAAAAACCAGAGGAGCAGAGTGGCCAAGTGCCACTACAAGGGCTTCTATTGCGGAGCAAATTTCTGTAGCTCTCATAACTGATGAAATAGCGGGCTGAACAGCAATGGTAGCAGCCACAATGGCAGTCCTATGTGTAGGTTCCAAGAAAACCCTCTGAATAGACATTACAGCTACTTCATGGGGTTATTTTTGGGATTTCAATTTCCGTGATATCAACATTGTAAAATGCTAAAGACTTTTATACTTAGGTTGGCATTTATATGTTCTGTTCAAGACACCTATATGACTTTTTACTGTTAATAATGAATATCATAGTTTTTAGAATTTATATGCAAATAGCTATAATTATATAAAGAAATTTAGAATAGTGACCATCCCACTATGTATTATCCGTCTATAGTGTCAGCACCACTATGGATGGTTTTAAAAACACCAGAATTTAAGCTCAACTTCTTAGAAAAGAGAAAATTGAAAAATCACCGAAATTATGCAAGAACCAGGATGCAGTATGCTTTTAGGCATATAAATCGGTGACACGGAGAAGAAAAAGCAAAATGTAATGCAAGTACCTATTACTTACAGGAGATTCACCTCAAGGTGCTGTATGCTCTTTTAGGCATATAATTTGGTGACACCGAGAAGAAAAAAGCAAAATTTAACCAATTACTCAGAGGAGATTCACCTCACCGGCTTGTATGCTTTTAGGCATAAAAAGCAATGAGTCAATGTACGAAACCAATTTTGCTTTTAGGCAGGTATTGCACACAACCCAGTTCAATGTCATACAAACCAAGGGATTTCCTAAAGAACAGTTTTAACATATTTTTGGCATTCACCGACCTAAGAGAGGGTAGATTTAACTCAAAATTGGTCCCCATTATTTCCTTTTATCTCCCTAATTTATATACAAATTTGTTTCCTGTAAAAGACTGTTAATCAGCCCAGTCTATATATATATATATATATTGCAATGTACAGTTGTACTATTAATTCAGAAATAATATTCAAAACTCCAACTCTACCTCTTCTCAAGAATAAGTGATTACCCATTAAACGAGATGTGAACACCATTATTCAAAAAAATCATATTTGTAATTCTTTATATGCACTGTCAAGTGTCAACATATTTAAGAAGTTTTATGGTAATTCACTATTTGTTTAAATTCCCTAATAAAAGTATTTTATTTTCTTGTTTCATTAGGTCTTTCAAAGTTAGAGATACCAGTCACATAAAAAAGTCCACAAAGCCAATGTTAAAGGAATCAATAAAGAAGCAACACAAGTACCCTGGTAAGTATGTTGGTAAACACAATAACAAGAACATTCAGCATTTGTATTGTATGTGAAAAACAAACATTATAGTATTCCTTTTTGAAAGTTAAGAGTAAAAAGATGGAAAAAATGAAAAAAGGCCAAAATACTGTAAGAACCATCTACTAATCATCATACCAAAAAAGCCATGCCCTAACCTAAAATTCATTCAATTACACCAACAGGGCTTGTGTAGTGATCAAACTCACCATTATTTAATCCTCCTGCTAGCCCTTTACCCTCAATTTTTTTACAAACAATGGAGTTTTGTTCTTTTATTATTTTCTTTTAATGTAAAATGCAGCACTGAAATGATATATAGCTTACTTATAGTACTTAGTTATAATTAAAGTGTCATGGACATCAGAGAGAGAAGCATAAATAGAATGGCTATTTTTTACTCGAAAATGAAGCCACCTGGTATGTAACTAATTTTAATGCAGCATCTGAAGACATTTTAGGCTTGGTAGGTCGGACACCCAATTTACGCCTACATGCAGCAGCACCACAGTGGCAATCTTGATCAGCACCAAATTGAACAAACCTGCAACGTAGTTAGAAACATACCAGCCAGCCAGAGTCATGCTAGCATAACTCAGGAGAAACCAACAACACCAAAACTTAAAAAGGGTGTAAAGCAAAGAACAGGAAAGTGCTCATACTGGTAATCATAAGTCAGATGTTCGCCCTTTTGTATGTCACGAGTAGCAAATATGCCAATTCTTGTTTCACCATCAATTATCCTTAAAAAATGGGAAAAAAATGCAAGTGTTACAGGAAAGGTCTAATCCTGCTGCAACATCATCATACAAATAAAAAAATTAGTTATCAACCATTTCTGCATCTCAGTATTGGGGCAGCAACTATGGTTGATGTATCTTGATTTGTTTCCCTTATATGTTGCATCTATTACCATATCACGATTGATTTCACATAAATAGAAGTTTGTTTCCCCACGATGTTTCATGTTCCAAAGCCTTTCCTCGCACGTTTTGTCATCAATAACTGTAGAGAAAGGTACACTCACATAGCTTTTAAAATAGTAAGTAAAAACTCATTTTATAAATATCATAGGAAAACAATCACCTTCTCCAACATATTCTATAACAAACTCCCCAAGCTTGATATCTTCATCCGCCACAATTCCAGAACCACATTTCTCAGTCTACAGAAATGTTAAATCTTATCATGTTAAGTGTAGACGTTAGAAGTGACTATACAAATACAAATAGTCTAACTAGAATATAAACGCATATCCATCCATGAGAACAAAAATAAAGTATTTTGATGATAGAAAAGTGGTGGAAATGAGGATATTAAGAAAGGAATACAGTAATTGTTTTTCAAAATTTCAAAGTTACTTTTATAAATATTTTATTAGTTTCTTTAGCAAAACTGACTAGAATAAGGCTTAAGACTTTCAAGACAAAAATGTAAAGAAACACACTGCAATATACACCCAAATTAAAATGAAAAACAAGAAGAGAAGCTAAATTACATAAACATGTCAGTGCAGTACACATGCAAACATTGCCTAAACAGGGTTCAATGACCTCTAAACAGAATCAAGATTTTTCAATGAAAAGAAAAATACAGAATAACTTTTGAGAACTATATTATAACAAAAAAATCCTGAGCCACAAATTTTTACCTTAACCAATTTCATCTTTTTCACAGGGCGATTCTGGAATGGTTTGTTAAGACAAGAGCTCCCACATTTACAGCCTGATGAACAGCTAGACAGAAGCATCCTACAGGAACAGTCAACATAATGAATGAATTATGACTTAAAATTATGCTGATATACTTGCATCTGTGAATTATATGATATGATAAGCAAGTAGAGACTTTGTATTAAATAATAAAACAAAGAACTAGGTGCAGCCACAAAATCTAGAAACAATAACCCTTCCAGCCATTTTAAACATCACACCACTTCACAAGGCTAGCAACTGGCCTGATTAGTCAAAGTTGACGCTATTCTCTTAAACTTATGGAATCCAAAGCTACACCATCCAATTCCTTACTGGTTTTGTGGGGTTTGAGGAATGCAACATATTTTTCAGGACATGCTACCTTGGGAAACCATCATTATAAAGGTTCAGATCAAGCAACAATGAGAATATACAGCAATACCAATAGTGACCATATTTCATGAACTAAGCATGCTTATGCAGACTTAGTTAACCACACTATACAGCTCATTGAAACACAAGTACTCAGACAGACCAAAAATAATTTTTTTCTGAAAAAAGCAATGATGATTTTGGATGGTTGACTGGACAATAAACTTTATAAATTCAAACAAATAATAGAAATTAAGGTAGGTTCAGGAAAATTACTTAAGATGGAGTCACAACGTACTAAAAATGAGAAGAAACACATGAAAATTGCCCTAAAGCACATACAAATGGAATACTTACCCGCAGTGGCAATCTCTACCACATACACTAGTAGATTCAGCGGAAGGAGTACAAGAACAGAATATGCCATCATCATCAAACCGGGATCTCTTAACCTTCTTAGTGAGATATATATCTTTAATTTGTAAAACAAACAAATATAGAAGATTATCTAAAACTCTAGCCATCTAAACAGACAACTAAGTAAAACAGGATTACATAATTCAGAGGCAATGAGGAAATTAAAAACAACTTAGCATTCGAGCAGGGTCAACAACACATGCAAATTCACTTATAAACCATACTGCTCAACATGACAGATATACAGTTACTGTGAACATTTCAGAACAAGTACGAAGGATACTGCGTTTTATATAGGTGTACTGCATTGGCTTTGATTTATTAAACCAATCTGGAAGTTCAAAGTCAACAGGTTCTCCAAGCTCCTTCACCAACTTGTTGAATACAGATTCAAAACGAGTCTGCTCAGAATTCTATTAAAGAGGAAAAGAAAAAAGAACTCAATCAACAGACCAAACGCAATTCATTCAAAAGGAAAAATTCTTATTGACTGGACTATCACAATAGCAATGGAATACTAACAACATATTCTATAAAAAGTAAAATTTGATAAGAAAAGCCAATCAAAGTCAAAACAAATTGTTTGATTAAAAAGGCCTCTTAACTTAAAAGGACCAACTAAAGATATATAAACAGCAAGAAAGAAGCAAATAAAATAAAAGCTTTATAAAATTTCAGTTAAAAATAATTTCCAAGTGAACAATGCTACAATTCTCAAAAGAAGAGGTTTAAAGTGGATACTCATTCAAATTCAAAGGAAAAAATTATTCTCTTTGACCAATAGTTGACTGAGAGAGAGAGAGAGAGAGAGAGATGGCACAATTAATAGTAAAAATCTTGTTACTAATTTCTATGCAAATGGCCAATCCCCCCATTATAACATAATATTTTAAAGAACTTAAGAGAAGGATTAGTCAAGATAAAGGTATTACAACAACGCCAAATAACCTTTTTCATGGCAGGCATGAAATCTGATAGAGTACTTGATATTCCTATGTGTGTGATCAACCTGTATCTCAGTTTCTCAGTAGAAGCTCAAACCATAAATCAGATACTGGAAATCAATACACAAAATCCACATACAAGACTTACTTGATTCCTTCAAAGGCATAGTTTGCCTACAAAATGAAGAAAAAATGTATCAGCTTTGAGCAAAGTAAGACCAAAATTTATCCCTATGTTGAAGTCCCAAAATCAATAAATCAAAATTAGCATCCTCAATCACACACAAACATAAATCAATAAATCAATTTTTCACGCATATTTTAGTGCTATGGCAAACAGAAACTAGACAGGATAAGCAGCGGAAAGATGGTTCAATACTTATTCCTTGACAAGCAAAGTTGGGAATTGAAGAACAAAAGAATACATAATGAAAAAATTGCAAAATGAAATGTTTAAAAAATATAAAACAAATTTATCTGCTAACACCAACTTTTTTTTTAATTGAGATTCATAATGAATTATTACTACCATGCCATCTTAATCTGTAAAGGGAACTCCTCCGGGTGTTACATTAAATAATTTAAAATGAACAGAAAACCTAAAAGTCTTTATTTTTTAACCACTAATAATCTGGGTTAATCAATTCCACAATTTTGAAATTTGAATGCAGAAATAACTGCCAGTATTGGGAGAACTAGAAAGAAATTTAAATTAATATTAAATTGAAAAATTAAAAGGGCTCTTGGCGCACATACACAGGGTTTGGTTTATACACACCAGCAAGGATCAATTTAATTTCCTAAATCCCATTCAGAAGAAATCCCCCAATGTGCAAGTATCTGCCTTTCATTAATTCCACTAAACCCATGACCCATATTTGGGGGACTACACCTATCCCCCACCCTTCTTCTCCCCAACTTACAATCTGTTGACACTAGAAACTTTTATTCCTTTCAAAATCTCCCCCATTACCTAATCTTTCAACTATTTCATCATCTTGCACTTGACAAGTACTACTCTTAATACAGCCAATTACTCCTATAAGACAATTTTTTCCCACAAAAATTAAACAAATTAAAAATTAACAAGTATCTGTCTCCTAGCCTTCTTACTACTTTTCATTTGTATGGAAGGCAAAGAGAAAAAAGAGGAAACAAAATTCTGAAAATTTACAATGGAGTAACAATTATGAAATCCTACGTTCACAAGTAACAATTATCCTACCCCCCCTTCCCTCTTATGCTTTTCCCTTCACCCAAACACAAGAAAATTCCCCACAAAAAAAAAAATTAACTTTTTTGAAAAATTCAAACTTTCCCCCCTTTTTTTCCTCCCCTTATTTCACAAATCACAATTGATATCCTACATTTGCAAATCACGATTCTCGCATCCCCCTACCCTCTTCTACCACTTTGCCCTTCACCATCTAAGATAAGATCCTCAAAGAAAACAATAACTAACTAAGCAACTGAAAAATTCAAACTTTTTCCTGCCCCAGATTTCTTTCCGCAGAATTAAACACATCAGAGTGAGGAAACCAGCGAAGGAACGGGAATTATAAACTAAAAGAGAAACAGAACAAGAAGCAAGAAACACAAACAGTGCTAGCAAGAAAAAACAAAATTTGGCTCAAACCCATGAAAAAATTTGTGGCGAATGGTAGTAAGTACAGTGTAAAAAGTCGACAAGTACAAAAGGGTAAGAATGGAATCAGCGAGAATGCAAAAGAGAATCGTAGAAGCAGAACAAGTACAGTAAGAAAGAGGGGCAAAATGGGAAATAAGTACATAATCCAAGAGAAGAAGAAGAGAGAACCTGAAATGGGCTTGGTGAAGAAGAAAGTGAGATTGGAAACGAAATGGAATTGACGGTGTAAACGTATCTTTTACATATATGTGTATATATATTTGACAAACTCAGAAAACCGTCACCGCGCTCGTTGGTTGAATCTCAGTTGAAAGCTTTCAAACTTCAAAAATCTGCATCTGATTCAGAACATACCCCCCAAAATAGGGTTCTTTCATTTTTAATTTTATATATATATATATATATATATATATATATGTATGTATATATATATGTATGTATATGTAATAATGCTCAACTTTATAATAATAATTCTTTTGAGTTTATTTAATTTCATTTTAATTTCGAATTTTTTTTATTTTATGTTTTAATTAATGAAATGATTTTTTTCATAATACTTTAAATGAACATATAAGTTTAGGATTCAATCAACTAATTAGTATATATTTTACAATTAGTATAATTAAACTAGAGTTACATTTTTTCATATTAGAAAATTAAAATAGTAAAAGAAAATTTATATCGCCGTTAAAAGTTAAAAGAATATCAAAACTACATTTATACATATTGAAATGGAAGGAATGGACAAATTATATTAAAATAAAGATTATTTTGTTAAAGAGAAATAATATAAAGGATTTTGTTCGGGAGTTTAATTATCATATAATCTCAATCTTTGATGGAATTTTTAAATGCTGTAATAATGTGAAAGTAAATAAATTTATTATTACATAAAATATAAAATGTGTTGAACTATCAGTTGAACTTATGAAACGGACACTCACCATGAATGATGCATGTATGCTCTAATTTTTCGTGTCCAAATTTCAGAAACACAAAACTACCGTATTATTTATTTATTTTTTTAAAACATAATGTTTTTGTTTAAACTTCTAAAAACATTATATAATCCGAAATTATCATCGAGAAGTTTTCTTAGTAAATTCAAAAAATGGTGTTCACAAACATGCCTTTTTTAAAATAACTTTTTATATCATTAGTTTAAAAAACAAATAAATAGCCTTATTAATCATACAAATTTCTTGAATAGAGTAACAATAATAGACACTCCATCATTATTATTTTGAGTTCTTCAAGACATTTTTTAGTGATTTTTATGTGGCATTAAATTCAAAATAAAACATCGATTGGAAAAACCAGACAATTAAAAATGTTTTTAGGCTAATTCAATGTGACATTTTATTTAATATGAAAAAAATATATACTATGGTATCTTTAAAATAATTTAATCCATGTAAGAATAGAGATTGTGGACCCTTGACAAAATTTAAAGCCTTCCCTCCAATCAATCATTGCAGTTATATTTCTCCTTATATTCTACTTTGCCTCTGTCAAAAGGAATGCACTTTTATGGCTATGCTTTTACCCTCACCAACACATTATTAGACCAATTAGAACGAACATAAGAACATGACTTTGTGTTCTGCAATAAACCTGACCACAATAATTTATGAAAAGTATAAATTATTACACAAATGATTTAAATATATCTGTGTTTTTAATGATCAATGAGATAATTTCATTTAATAAAAAAAAAACTAAGGTGGTAATTTCCATACTTCAGAAATATATCTTAATTCATAATATTGAATTTTTGGTTCATCATTATCCACAGAGAACAAAGCAGGTCACTGTACCATGCAGAAGATGACAAACTTGGTTATTGTCATGTATTTGGAATGCAGAGAATTTATGGCAATTCAATACAACCAAGATGAAGTTGGAATTTCGATCTGTGAACACATTTGGGGATCCCTTTTTAATTACAAAATTATTGTGTCAGAGGGGGCACATGAGTTTCTAAACTTCATAAAGTAAAACAGCATGCATCATATATATATATATATATGTATGATGGAGAGAGAAGGAGTTAATGGTTTTTTTGTTTAAGGTTGAATTTTGATAATGTGAAAAATACAGATTTTTTTCCACAATAAATCCGTTTTCAAATTTATTTTTACAACTAACATGTGTTTAAATTATTTATAAGAATAGACTTATTTATTGTTTATGTTAAGAATTATATAATTGGAGACTTTAATTCTTAACGTGAAATAGTGCTATTAGTGTTGAAGAACTAGTTAGAATCCAATTTAAGTCGGATTTCGATGAATTTGTTTCTTTAATTTTTTTTTCTAAATTTATTATTCCATTTTCATTAATTTTTGGAAAAAAAATGGAAAACCTTACTGTAATTTGATTTTTAGGGATCAAAATTCGAGTGGATTTTTTATGTGACACTAAGAATGCTATTTCACTTTGCATATTTGGTTATTTGAGAATTAAATTTTCAACCCGAGCAATAAATAAATCTATTCAATTAAATAATGGTGACATAGATTTTTTTTTTTTTGTGATTTTATTTAAATGAGTTTATTGCAAGAAAAGAAAATAATTATTTAATGTAATATAAGATGATTTTTCGTATCTATGATTTCATGTTAAGGAATTGATTCCAAATGAAGCAACTTCAAACTTATTGGTTCTTCAACTATTATAGTTAGTTTTGACGTGTAGTCAAGGTTTTTATCGTAATTATATTTTATCTCAAAAAGGTCATAAATAAGTGATTATTTTGTCAATAAAATGACAAATAAAGTGGTCATACACAATATTTTAATTAAACATTTGTTAATTTATTTTCACCGGATAAAAGCTTATAGCACAAATTTTATCATGAAATTCATTAAAATAATTTACAAGAAATTTATAAGAATCCTGAATCATTTTCAAGGTACGAAGGATGACCATTCGAATAAGTTTATCTTTGAAGAAGAGTTTAATACCATTTGTGTTACAAATAATTATCATTTTGATTTAATTTAAAACTTCCTAAATTTAATTTTAAAATTAGATTAGGTCAATAAATTCTAAGTTTAATAATTAATATGCTATAAAGTAAGCAATAATATTTATTTTCCCATTTGAGACAAAAAAAGAAAGGAAGATGGCAATCTTAAATTTTTATAAATCACTTACTATTTTGTATAATAAAATAATATAATATTGGTATAATAGAATGATATAATATTGGTTAAGGAGTTATCCAATATCAAACAAAAATCTACAGACAATAGAATCATAACTTTTATCTTATTCCATTTAAATCCATTTCATTTTACATATCCTATAAAACACAGATATTGTCACGGCTACAGACACAAACACTTAAACATGTATCCTGTGAAGCTCAAACACGGGATACATCACTTAAATAGGAGTGTCTGAACTTAATATCACATATCACTCATTAGGCATTTAAGCATAGCCAAAATATATTAATGTAAGATCCAAAAAAGAGAGAAAACAAATCACATTTGAAATTTCAATGGAATGGAGAAGGAATGAAATATACAATTTCAAAACCTAAACAAATTTTTGTGAACCTTTGGAACCAATCAACAAGTCAATGAAACTCTATTGGATGTTCTTGATATGCTCTTACACTCTTTCTTTCCTATTGTATCCAATGCATCCTCTAAGCCAAAAAAACTATGACCAGAGCACCAGCATGGTGCATTCGGTCCTCCTCACGCAACTTCCTTATCATCTCTAGTTCTCTCCTCATCTCAGCCAGTATAGTCGCTGGATTCTCTCCTTGATGGTTCTGTTGACTTCCCTGATTTTTAGTCATCACCATTGCTTCGTTAGGCTAATCTCGGCCCCATAGTGGATGCCAAAATGTCTGGCAAGAGACCAGTTTGCTCCAACAAGCAACAATGTCTTGTGTACGTGTTGTGTAACTGGAACTTGATTGAGGATGAGGAGAGGCTGGACATTGTGCACAATACACTTCAATTTGAAGAGTCTTCAGCTACAGTGTCCATGGAGGTCGAGGAGGTTGAAGACTCCAATAACTGGACAAAAGCTGCAGTCAGAATACAAAAAATTGAGTCCAATTCGAATCTCCTGATTGCACTTGGACAAGTGCCCCAAATAAAAGAATTGAGGGGTCATCCTCCATTCCACGAAGGAGTAGAACAATGAGTCCAGTGAGGAGTACCTAGAGGAGCCCCCAAGGAGTCCTCCAACTCTCAGTGACCCAAGTCTTAGTCCCCAAACAGTCCAGAAGGAGTCCACCAAAGACTCCCACAAGTCTCAGTCCAAAGAGTCTCTAAAAAACTCCCCTAACTGTCAGTCCAAAGAATCTCCAGATGAGTTCCCCAACTCTTAGTCCAAATAGTACCGAAAAAAGTCCCTATATGACTCCCCCAACTCTCAGTCCAAAAAGTACCGAAAAGAGTTCCCAAATGACTCCTCCAACTCTTAGTTCAAAAAGTACTGAAAAGTGTACCCAAATGACTCCCCTAACACTCAGTCTAATGACTACGTAAAAGACTCCCCCAATGATTCCCCCAAATAGTCCAACAAGGACTCCCCAAAGAGCCTCCAAAGATACAGTTTGAACTTTTGAAGCTTAATTATAGAGGCAAGATTCAGCTGGAGAGTAAGCTTGGGGAGGGACTATTTCAACATATGAAGACTACTGAAGGTAAGTGTTCTTGTAAGAGACCGGTTAGCTCCAACAAGCAACAATGTCTTTAGTCGGCTCCTGTAGGCTATTGACTTCGTCCTATGTTGTGGTCTTGGCTGGTTGCACTTACTCCAAATGCTCACAATCCCGGGAAGGGCATGAACTCTGACACTCAAGTCAGATGGATCCGAGCAATACAGGATAAAGTAAGGTAGAGTAACAATACCTTATCTGTTGGGGTTACCTTTCCTTTTATAATGGCTGAATGGGCCTTGGAGAAAATTGGCTTAAAGGGTCATTTATCTTGTAGAGGCTCCCTGTCAATTGTGGCCACGTGGATGCCACGTGTATAGTGATCACGAAAGGAGGAACATTCTCCTTGTGAAGTTATATCGGATGGTATTCGGTCGGTCTTGCCTGAACCGGAACCTCCTCGGTCGGTCTTGCCTGAGTCGGAACCTCCTCGGTCGGTCTTGCCTGAACCGGAACCTCCTCGGTCGGTCTTGCCTGAACCGGAACCTCCTCGGTCGGCTAACATGTCCAATTTGTGTAATTATGTATTGGTTTGAGTGGTCGGTCCTTCCTATAGTATAGTAAGATTATAGACCATGACAATGTAAGGGTGAGTATGATAGTTGAGGATATAATTCACACTGCTACATCACAATTACATTTAGATGGATTAAATGGGTTAAGTTGGAAAACTTTGGTGATAGAGGATAATAGTACTATGCTTAATTGGGAAGATAATTGTTTCAAGTGGTTTGTTTGAGTGAGTTGTTGCACACCATGTATTATACTTGTGTTTTGATTAAATTTAAGTCGTTGTTTCTGTAGTTTAATAAATGATATGCAGAGAAATGAACTTATATGGTTTTCTTGTTAACTTGGTTGACCATGTTGTTGCAAGACATACGAATGAGTGTTTTACACAAATCCGGTGGTATTTTGTAGTAACGCTGATACATTATCCATTTGGCATAATTCCTCTGATGCCATTCACAGTGTCTTTCATGTTATTACCTTTATCAAGGCGGTATGCTTTGTTCACTGTCTTTCTTCTTAACAAATTTATTTCCTATAACAATATAATGCTTGGTTAATTTATTGACAGGATGGAAGAGAAAGTCGATCATATTGGATTGTTTTTAATGGCCTCAGCCCGGTATGATCCTAGAGTAGCACCTAAAGTCTATCAAAAGACAAAATATCTTGATGGTGATTCTTTCCTTTCTACTCATCCTTCGGGAGAGAAAAGAGCAAAATTATTTGAAAAATCAGAGACAATGGAAAAAGCCTTTTCTCTATATAGCAACTGCTAGACATGGTATAGTATAATGTTTTCTTTAGAATTCACAATAAATTGACATGATGGAGTTTAATGTTTTCTTTAGAACTTCACAACAAATTGTCTTTAGCGTCTGATTAGTAATTTTTAGTTTACACGGTGTAAAGAAATTTTAACACATTTTAAGTTTGTTTAATAGAGTTTTATTATATTCTTGATTAACTGTTAATGATATATACTTTTCAGTTAACTTTAAAAGTTATGTTTTACTTTTAATATTATATCATGATATTTACACTAAAAGAAAAAAAATTAAACGATGATTATATGATGTAAATGTTATAGACATATTAAAATAAAAATTTAAAATAATATATTATGAAAAAGACTATCTTTCAGGATAAGTTTGTGAACCACCTATGACGAATTCTTCCTCCATTCCCATATACTCGTAAAACTTCAAAATCCGAAATTGCCCCTGTGAAAATGACCAAAAAGGGCTTTGCTTTGTCCAAAATAGAAAACGCACAGTGCGTTCGTCCACCTCCCACAGTGCAACACAATGAAGTAGTATCCATTTTCTCTCAAATACATTATAGACGGTGGTGTTTTTGAAGGTTTAGAGGGTGATTAAATGGTAGGAAAGACTTTTGAACTTGTGAGGAGTGTTGATCAGCGACAAGGAACAATGGCAAGGAAAGATTTTTGATTTTTGAGAACTGTGGACATTCTGATAGGCGAACTTCAAGACCATGCCTTCGTGTAACACGACAAGGGGTTCGACCAGGCCATAAAACAAGTGGCCTTTGTCTACATGATCCCCGTTGATGAGGGAAATTTTAACAACCAGAAGGCCTTTTACAAGGGTGAGCTGCTTCTGCTCGAAGATATCTTGGACACAGCGAGGAAGAAGATGTCGAGGAAACGACGGAGGCTGGTGGTGAGGAGGTGGAGGCTGAGGAAGAGGAGAGGGTGGTTACCCAAGGGGATATTGCAAAACATTTGTGATTCAGTACTTTATGCTTTCTGTTTATAGTGGCCGTGCTTGGCTCTTTTTTGATGACTTTTGTATTCGGCCAAAGAGTCCTCCAAAACTCAATGACTCAAGTCTCAGTCCCCTAACAGTCCTAGAAGGAGTCCCCCAAAGACTCCCACAAGTCTCAATTCAAAGAGTCTCGAGAAGTCTCTCCCAACTATCAGTCCAAAGAGTCTCTAGATGAGTCCCCCAACTCTTAGTCCAAAGAGTCTCTAGATGAGTCCCCCAACTCTTAGTCCAAATAGTACCAAAAAGAGTCCCCATATGACTCTCCCAACTCTCGGTTCAAAAAGCACTGAAAAGAGTCCCCAAATAACTCTTCCAACTCTTAGTCCAAAAAATACCGAAAAGAGTTCCCAAATGACTTCCCTAACTCTCAGTTCAAAAAGTACCGAAAAGAGTCCTAAAATGACTCCCCCAACTCTCAATTCAAAGATTACGCGAAAGATTCCCCAACGAGTCCCCCAAATAGTCCAACAAGGACTCCCCAAATAGGCCCCAAGGAGTCCCCTTATTTATATTTAATTAATAACATAGGAAAGAGAACATATGAAACAATTTTAAATTTAAATAAATCTCAGGTTGGTGTGTTTCAATTTGACTAACTACAGAAAAACATTTTTGTAGTTTATTTGACATTTTTAAGATCATGGAGTGGTACAGAGTGATAAAGTTGATGTATAATAATCTTCGCAACTTGGCTTCAAAGGTTACTATGTTTAGGCGAAGGTGCATAAGAATATTCGCAACTTGGCTTCAAAGGTTACTATGTTTAAGCGTCATTGGAGAATTCTCCAACCTGGTTACAAGCCAAGAGGGTCGAGAATTCGTCAATCTGGTTACAATATACGAGACTTCATGCCAAGAGGGCCAAGAGAGCCATGTTGGTTTGAAAATCATATGCACATTTTCATGGTTGGCATGGATGGTTCTGGAGTTCCACTCGCTGCTTTTTCCGTTTCTTTTGGGAATACAGAAACAATTCCCTTCACAGAAAGAATTCATAGGATTCTGTTCTTCGAAGATAAGGAGAGATGACTTGCAGAGATATAATTTGAATTTTTGAAGCCTAAACATCAACTGTGTCCACGTTGATGCCACATGTTCAGTGATTGCGATAGGAGGAACATTCTCCTTGTGAAGTTATGTCGGATGGTGTTTGGTCGGTCTTGCCTGAACCGGAGCCTCCTTGGTTGGCTAACATGTCCAATTTTTACAATTATTGGTTTGAGTGGTCGACCCTTCCTATAATACATAGGCCCCCAAGTCCTTGAGGGCACTAAGTGATCGAAGATGACTTTAATGTCGTGGATGTGATCAAGTTATTGGTCGATTTACATATGATGATAGACCTCTTATTTCTGGGGGGCATCGTGGATTTCGAATCGATTTCGCGCCTTCTCATCGTTCGTGCCATGATGTGACAGCTCAGGTGGTAAGGGTCGTTGATCTAACTTTGATCAAATGGTCCTAGTTGGGCTACGCTTCACCTCCTGTCTCTATAAATAGGGCTCACGGTGGGTTGCTAAAAATCAACTTTCTGCTCTGGGTTCTCGATCTGCTCGGTGCTTGCTTAAGGTTATTTCTCGGCCGTCCCTCAAGGTAATTTTTGACAATGGTTTCTTTCACTCTTGCTTCCCATTCGTCCTCGGAGCTCTCGGGGTCTTCGAGTGGATCTGATACGTCTGCTTGGCAGGGCAGTTTGGAGCACGAGCTTCGCTCTAGTGGTGGTTCATTGAGTGCAAGTCCCTCCCACGTTTCCATTGTTGTGTTGGTGAGGGTTGGAGGTAACTTCGGGGAGAAACCTGGTCGGGCTGTGGGTGGTGTTGCTGAGGGAGAGCCAATTGGTTAAGAAGAATCTATGTGGGCTCTGAGTTGTCGCCTTTCGAGAATGACTAGCTCAACTTTGAGGTACTTGAAGCTGTTTCAATCCTCTTATACTATTCAATCCTTTATAGATAATGTAGATATGTTAGATACTTCTCTTCCTAACTATGTGTTTGCTTTAGGTCGTTGTTCACCTACTGACCAGGTATTTCACAGTCGGGGCACTTCTCTTGTAAACTTTTTCTTTCTATATGCTAAAGTTGTTAGGGATTCTCATATTCGACTTCCCCTGGATGAGTTTAGTACCTGAGTATTAAGGACGTTGAATGTCGCTCCAACTCAGCTCCATCCCAACAGTTGGGCTTACATCTCGGGGTTCCAAATGTTGTGCATGAGGTTGGGTTTGAATGACTTCGACCCTTTTTCTCCATTATTAGTGTACTCGGTCGGTTAAGAAGGTGGGTTGGCTATCCTTGGTCAGTCAGTCTAAGAACCGTCTCCTATACCCATATTCGTCTTCCTACAAACATTTCAAAGAAACTTTCTTCAAAGTGTTGGTGAAGGGGGATAATTGTCAGTATGTGTATGACGGTAGTGTCCCGAAGTTTCTTTTGTATTGGACGAGAACTCCCATAAGATACACATTGTGGCTGAGGTAGACGTCAACTATTAAGTACCTGACAAGGATGGTCTTGTGACCTCGGTCGGTTCTGCCAAACTTAGTGTGCAAATCGACATAGCCCCTAGTGTCTACTCTCTCTCCAGAAAAACTTAATATTTGTTCATCCAACGAGATAATCGCATCCTCGTCTAAACCCATTTTCTTAAAAGTCTTCTAGTAAAGGACGTCTACCGAGCTCCCTTGGTCAACCAACATCTTTTTGATATCACAATTTGCTACTTCGACGGCTATAACCATCGAATCGTCTTGGTAGGTGTCAGTACACTTGAAATCCCGGTCGAAAAACGTTATATCCGACATGCTTCGCTTCGCACGGTGAGTGATCATGTGGACACTCTTGATTGCTCTCAGGTACCTCTTCCTAGCTGAGTGCGATAGGCCTCCGTCCCCAAATCCTCCTATGATAGTATTTGTTGAACATTAGACGGTCCAAAGTCCCTTTAGAGGATCAAATCATTTGATAAAGTTTTGATGATAACAAAACTGAAGTATACATTTATATTTGATGACTTATATACATTACACAATTAACATTATTATTATTATTAAAGCAGGAGACACATGGTCCATAAAGAGATAAGTTTTCTTACTATTTACTTTTATGTGTTATTGATTTGATTTAAAATTTATTTTATATCATATTGTGCTCTAACGTTCAAATTTGTTCATAACGGAAAATATTCAAATTATTATGAAACATTTAATTGTGGTTAATTGATTTTATATCATAATGTGCAATAATGTTCAAATCTGTTCATAATAGAAATTATTCAAATTATTGATGAGTATCTCAGATATAATTTCTCTATGTTATAAATAAATTATTTCCGATACAGACTTAATCAAGTTTAATGCAGTATGAAAATTAGAGAAATATTTTCAGTTTGAACTTCATACATCAGAAAGTCAAGATTGCTCTGTTCAAGCATCCCAACGACTAGTTTCTAAAAAGCTACATATAGAGGAGCAAGTTCAAGTTGAAGAATAACAAGGAGAAGCGAAAAGAGAAAAACATCATACAATACATTTGAAGAAAATATACTGAGTGTTTTTTGTCAATCTGCTATAGAGAGCATATAGAGTTTTTGGGTTGTGTGAAACCATTGTGTAATTCTTCACCATTGTGAAGTAAACCCTTGTGAGCTTTCATTGTTCTCTCCTTTGAGAGTGTTTCTTTAAATCTTGAGTGGTCTTGATCTCAGGGGGAGATTGAGACTGGTATAACCTGGAGAGGTTTGTGTACTCGTGATAACCTGGAGAGGTTTGTGTACTCGTTGTAACTATTTGCTAAATAGTGGAACCTCTTGAACGATTTGTTCAAGGGAGAACTGGACGTAGCCCAAGAGATTAGGGTGAATCAGTATAAAACTGTTTTATCTGTGCTTATATATTTTTGTCTTGGTTGGTGGTTTCTATTTATAGCAAATTGAGTTCAGGCTCCATTCAACCCCCCTTCTGGAGCCAGCTGTTCCTACAAAGGAAATGAAATACCTCTTACTGCTGAAAGATTTGGGGGTAATTGGTCCACATATGTCAGTATGGATCAACTCGAGAGGTTGCTTAACCCAATATTCTGCCTTCTTTTGAAACGAGGTTCTCACATGCTTGCTAAGCACACATTCTTCACAAAATTTTCCCTCATAGTCTATGTTGGGTAGCCCGTGCACCATATTCTTCTTCACTAACTCTCTTAGGCCACCATGATGTAGATGGCCAAAACGAAGGTGCCACAGCGATACCTTGTCTTCTACATCAACTCGCAAACATTTTTCTTGTATGCTTCCCAAATTCAATTTGTACATCCGATTTCTTCCATCTCGACTTGAGCAACCAAACGCCCTTGCTTGTCCTTCAAATTTAGTAGCCGGTCTTTCAAAAAAATCTAGTAAACTTTCTCTGTGAGTTGCCCCATACTCAAAATGTTGGTCTTGAGATCTGGTACATAATAAACATCTTGGATTGACCCAATTAAGTCATCCTTTTGTAAGTAAGAAATCAAACCTCGACCTTTGACTTCCACCTTCGATGCATCTCCAAATGTCACATGACCATCTTCAATCTTTTGTATCTCTTTGAATAAGTAGTTTTTACCGCACATATGGTTACTTGCCCCCGAGTCAAGGTACCACAGTGTCATCATTGATGTTAACTTCATTTTGAGCTATCAAGAGAATACTTTCATTCGTTTCATCTTCCAAAGCTAGATTAATTGTTTCTTCCACCTTTTTATCAACTTGACAATCTTTTGCAAAATGTCCCACTTTACCACAATTGTAACATTTTTCAGAGTTGCAATCCTTCGCATAGTGACCATATTTGTGACATATGTAACACTCGATGTTGGAATAATTCAATTGGCCACCTCTCTCTCGACCCCGTTCTCTTCCACGCCAATTTGGTTGACTTGACTGCCCATTCTCCTTATTGTTCCCTTCATGACTGCTGCCTTGACCACCATGACCATTTCCACGACTTCCACGGCCATGCCCTCTACTTCAAAAATTTTCATCTTTGATTGATGCCTTGGTTTGAAGTGCTTGCTCGAGTATTTCCTTCTCCTTCTTCTTCTGACGTTGCTCATTTGTCTTGAGAGAACCGACGAGTTCGTCAACTATGAACATCGCAAGGTCCTTTGATTCTTCTATTGCACATACAACATTCTTAAAATTGTCGGTTAATGATCCCAAAATCTTTTCCACAACTCACATATCAGATAACGTTTCACCATTTCGGTTGAGCTGATTCACCACAGTTTGTACACGTGTGATGTACTCAGATACACTTTTTGACTCCTTCATCTTCATGCTCTCCAACTCACCATGAAGAGTTTGGAGACGCACTTGCTTGACTCAGTCGGCACCTTGGAACACCTTTTTTAAAATGTCCCACGCTTCTTTTGAAGTAGTTGCTTTGGCAATCTTTTCAAAGCCCGATTCGTCAACTACTCAAAACAATATATATAGTGTCGCTTTATCCTTTGCTCGTGTCTCTTTCAACACCTTCATTTGAGTCGCATTGTATCCTATTGTATTTGATGGTTCTTAATATCCTTCTTTCACCACCTTCCAGGCATTTTGAGATCCAAGAAGAGCTTTCATTTGGATGCTCCAATTTTCATAGTTTGTCGTCTTTGTCAGTCGGGGCAGTGATAGGTTATTGGTCACACTCGCCATAGCTTTGAAACCAATTTGTAAAATTAATTTGGAGATAGAGGGAAGACTGTAATACTCTCAATTTCTTATTTCTTTTCTTCTTCTTGCTTACAAACAGAAAGAACAAACTATTTATAAGCATTAACATGCTTTTTTTTCTAAAACTGAAAACTTTATTATAACTATAAAAATAACTCTTGACCTTCCATCTGTACAACTCTGCAGAACACTTGACCTTTCACCTATAGGACTCTAAAATTAAAAATCCACTAAATAACATTTAATGTTTATTCAACAGAGATTGATTTATCAAGTACAAAGAGATTGATAGTATCAAATATTTAATAACGAATGATGATGTTTGTTATGTAAATAATAAAGATACATTGCAAATCAAGACAATTGATGGTATTATGAGAGCATTAATTGATTTGAGGTATGTATTTGAGCTTCGAAAGAATTTAATTTCTTTGAGCACTTTTAATGACTTTGATTGTTCATATCAAGATAAAGGAGGACTTTTATACTTTTCAGAGGTGCCTTAGTAGTTATGAAAGTAAAGTTGAAAAGGAACTATATATCTTGAAAGGTATCAAAATGGTAGGTGCAACTCATAGTTTCTTATATCTTAGATTTGAATTATTCTTGTTTATGGAAAGTGAGGTTAGATCACAAGGGTGATTATGGAATGGATGAACTTAGCATGAGAGACTTGTTTGGCAGACAATAAACTCAAAGGTTAGATTTTTCTACACAACATTAGTTCATGATAAATAATGCAACGTGAATTTTAACAAATGTGTTATAAAACATGTGGGGTTTGTCAAGTGTTATTTCTCACAATAGATAAATGTATATGTTAACTTTCATAAATGATTATTCACAAAAGGTTTAGAGTTATGTCTCGAAATAAAAGATACGTACTCCTCAAGTTCAAGCAATGAAAATGTAAGTGGAAAAATAAATAGAAAAAAATGTCAAATAACTTAGGAGGATAACGGGTTGAAAAATTCCAATAGGAATTTTAATGGTTTTAAAGAAATAAAGGAATAGTTTGTCATAGAATTGTGAAAAATACAATATAACATAACGACATGAAAGATGAATGAATATGATATTTATAGACAAAACTTGTTGCATTCTCTCAAATGCAGTTTTTTCTAAGCATTTTTCGGTAGAGATAATCAAGATTGTCAAACTCAAGAGTTTATGTAAACTCAGATTGTAAACTCATAAGAGTTTACTTCAAATAAAAAAAATTATAAATAACATAATAATTTAATATTACATGATGCTATAAATAAGTTTTTTAAATTTTCTTATTGGAATATTATTATTTTATCAGTTTATCATATTACATATACTTAAATATTTTAATACTTTTCTATTATTATTATTATTATTATTATTCTTTTATTATAATTGTAATTAGTTATATGATATATTATGCTTTATATATAAGAAAAATGTTGTTTGAATTAAATGGAGGCCAAACAGTCCAACATAGAAACAAAGGAATAAAAATAAAAAGCTAAACTCCATGACTCAATCCTCTACATCTGGCCTAAATGTGAAACTACAAAAGATAAAGGAAATGGGAGAGAGTCTTTCGTGAAGGAAGGGAGAGAGCCACAAAAGCTTCTGCAAGTAGAGCGAGTGTTTTCATCGATGTTCTACAACCAGTAGATGACAAGAAGAAGGAACCCTAATATGCGAGCAATAGAGAAGGAAAAGAAGAACCCTAATTCTAATGAGTTTTTGTTTATTTTCACACATGAAAACATAATCAATGACATCATTTTTTTTTTGTTTTGAATAAATATCCTTTGAACTCTCCAACTCGATTGCAAGCTCACAAGTTTGATTGAACTTACCTAGCCCACGACAAACCCACCGGTTATCCCTAGTTTGCTTACGCTTTAACTAGGACAACAAGAGTGAGAACATAAACTCGTATATTTTTATGAGTTCACACTCATGTTGTTTGGTGAACACGTCTCCTTGAATAACTATTTAATGTCAAACTCCCAATGAAATGTAGTTAAGTTTTATAGAAAATTATTAAATTTTGCATGAATTTGGATGCTTGGCTCATGCTCATGTTAGTAGAGGGAGATTGGAACCAAGAGTCAAAAGTGTAAATTTTTGGGTTATCAAGATTATCTAAATGGGTAAGGCTATGAAATCTTAAAGAATCAACATTTATGATTAATAGAGATGTGACTTTTGATGGTAGGACCATATTTAACGCAAGACCATATGAGGACCATGATAATAAAGTTGAATTTCATTTTGCTATAAAAAAAGTATAGTGACTTTGTTCCTTCAGAACTTAGTGTGGTAAGAAAACATTAATGAAAAAAATCACTCCATGAGATAGTTAACTATGTGAAGTTTCACAATGAATTGGTGTCACGAAAGATGAACTTTAATCCCTCCACAACAATCAAACTTAAGAACTTATTGAGAAACTAATTGATCAAAAGAGTGTGGACTATAATTGGATATTTAAGATTAAAGATAGAATAAGGTTCAAAACAAGGCTTGTTGCAAAAGGATTTACACAAAGAAAAGGTATTGACTGTATTGAATTTTTTTCCGTGTTATGAAGTATAGTTCTATTTGAATGTTTCTTATGATGTCTCTCTACATGACTTGGAATTAGAGCAACTATATATTAAGATGACATTTCTCCATTGTGATTTGGAGTGAAAAATTTATATGTAACAACCATAAGGGTTTGTTGTAAAGGAAGAAGAAAATCATGTGTGTTTATTGAAGAAGTCACTATATGGGTTGAAATAATCACCAAAACAATGGCAAAACCATGTGACTCATTTATGATTGAATTTGGATAGACGATAAATAAGTATGATAGTTGTGTTTACCATAAAAAAATTAGATGAGAAATCCTGTATTTAATAAGGTCAAGACACACTTAAGAAGTGAATTTGAGAAGAAGGTTTTAGATCTAGCGAAAAGAATCTTTTAAAGATCATATAAAATAAAAAGTTATATAAAGAAAGCTATATTGAGAAAGTTCTAGGAGATTTGGATTACATAATGCAAATATAGTTAATTTTTCATTTGCAACTCCTTTTATGTTGTTTATAAATATAAGAGGAGGAAAAATTTATGTCTTGAATACCTTATGTTAATAAATTTGAGATTTGATGTTTAACATGATTTATATTAGACTAGATATTTCACATGCAATTAGTGTTGCTAATTGTTATATAGCAAATCCAAGAAAGGCTTATCGGCGAGTTCTAAAAAGTGGATTTTCATATATGTTTGAGGGGTACAATGAATATAGGTTTAATATTTGAAAGAAGAACAAATGATAGTCATGTTATTGAATTTTGTGATTTATATTATGTGATCTTGATTGCTGGAGGTTCTTGACTGGATATATCTTCACGAGATGTAGTTTTATTAGTTGGTGTGAGTATTGGCTTGTGAGCTAGAGAGGCAAAATATAAGGATAGTGCAAAAGTTATGACGTAAGTTTTATGGCTTAAAGGACTTCTTAATGATCTTGACATAAGTCAGAAGGATGTTATCCAGTAGATATAATTATTCTAACCTCAAATTTGTTAAGATAACATCGTTAGGGTCAATCATCACATCCGAGGTATTGTCAACTTTCGACCTCAAAGCTCTGTCATTGTTTTGTCCCTAAAAGGTGCCTCGAAGGTTAAGGGAGGAAGATATATTTAAATTAATCTCAATCTCGACTATTAAGCGATGTGGGACTATTGGATGTAATGGAACAAGCCCCCCAATTGAGGGCTAAGGGAACGAGGTCCCCACAAATGGTGTCAATGTTCTGACCTCAAGTCCATTATTGAGATTAGATCTTTAAGGTCAATCACTACATTTGAGATATTGCCTGCTTGGAGCTCAAAGCTTCGTCACGGTTCTTCTCTTAAAAGGCACCTCAGAGGATTAAAGGAGGAATATCTATTTCAATTGACCTTAGTCTCGACTCCTAAGTGATGTAGAACTATTAGGCGTACTGAAACAAGCCTTCCAATCGAAGGCTAAGTGAATGAGGTCTCCATAGATGGTATCAATGTTCTGACCTTAAATTTGTTGAGATAACATCGTTAGAGTCAATAATCACATCATCCGATGTATTGTCTACTTTAGATCTTAGAGTTTCGTCTTTTTTTTCCTTAAAAGACACCTCTGCTTTAGATCTTAGAGTTCCGTCCTGTTTTTTCCTTAAAAAGCACTTCGGTGAATTAAGAAAAGAAAATGTATTTAAATTGATATTAATCTCGACTCCTAAACAATGTGAAATTAGTGAACGTATTAGAACAATAAGAACAATAATGACTATAACTTTTAAGTCATTCGAATTCAACATATTATATATAACTGATTAGTTTATTAAAATAAAAAATACATAAAAAAATATTATATAAACTTAATTAGTGTGACAAGTGTAATTTACCGTAGAAGTGATTACAACATCATTATGATATAGATAATTCATAGAAGATATATTTCATATAGCTCATATCATGTTTCTATATTTTGTAAATAATCATAAACCATTAATTGAATTAACAATACCATCAAAACTAAATGTTCAAAACGAAAGATAATCTGTTTTTGTAATTTATTATAAATAAAATAGAGTTATCATAACTATTCATTCGGATAGAAAACATAAGGATACAAATCCTTTAAAGAGCATGTTTGCGAGACAAAAAAGATGACATAAAATTGTTTTTTTTTATAGTTTTTTCATTTTCTGAATTGATAAAGTTTTTCAAAGTTGAGAACTATATTTCGGATAATTATATTCTACGTTAAATATAATTTTACCATAACAATCTTAATATGATTAATTCTCCTAAAACATGGATTTTAAACCTTAATATTTTCTTTCTCTCAATATCCCATTTTTCAAACTCATTAAACTTCGTCATCTGTTCACTAGAATTTTGAGACTTCAAGTTATAAATTTTATGCGCAGTTTATTTTATGCATACGTTCAAATTAACTTAAAGTACGAGATAAAATTAACGTATATTCATAAATTAAAAAAAAAGTTTAAAAAAAATATATAATAGAAATTTATAAATTAATTTTAATTTATAAAAACTTTTTTTATTTTGTTTTGTTTTTTCTTAGAAGTAGTTGTGAAAAAAAGTGGTCAAAATATATCATTAATACCTTTTTGGGTCTTGCAGTGTAAATTTTTCTACAACTTCTTTGCCATTGATATCTACAGAACTTCCACTATTCATCGGTATTGGCCATGAGATTTGTGTAGCCACTGAAAGAAGAACCAAGACTAGCATTCAATCATCAAAGTACAGTTCTTTGATTTTTATAATAATTATTTTTAAAATCGTATTTATATAATCATTTAATTAAATGACCGAATAAAGTTGTTTATATTATTAGTGCATTAAAGTTTTTTTCCTATTTTCATATTCTAAATAGTAATAATTGTAAATTCACTCTCTCCATTTTCCTACAAATCCTTTTACGTCATAATAGTATCAACTTATATCATACTTTTGTGAAATTAAAATGTAAAATAAAAAATAAAAAAAATTAGGTTCACATGTTTACGTGTAGGCATCTTGTAGGCCCATTGATCAACACTGGGCTAAGTAAGGTCCACTAACCCTAAAATCCAAAACCCAATTTTCATGTACATCCTCCATGGTGATCAATCCACCATCTTTCATGGTTTCACGTCCTTCAAGTTTTGTTTGATATCTAAGGAAAAGGACGAAATATGCCTCTTTTCTTTGTATGGTTTAATGATGAAAGGAAGAATAAAGATGCACGTAACAAAATGAAAGTGGTTCTTCCCTTCACTTGGGTAGTACTACATGGTTCAATTTGGTGAATTATGAAGATGATGGATTTAAGATTTGGGACACTCCCATGTGGGAAGAAGTGGAAGATAGGAAAAATGCACCTATAGCAAGGGTCGACCCTTAGTAGTGAGTGATGCGTGTATTAGTGGCTCTTGAGAGACTCAACCTTCAATTTGGACCGTTCTTGTGCCATCTTCCCTTTTATTTTGTCACCATTTGCAATTCATGTCAATGGGGGACCCCTTCCCATTACAAACCTTACTTACCCACTTTAATTAATCAAACATATATTATATTTATATATCAACTACCAGCACTCTTTTCACCAATTTGTTGCTTAATAAAGTGTCTCATATCTCATACCTATCTTATGTGCTTGGTACCCTATTTTATTCTATATTGTCAAATGGCCCCATGCATGGAGCTTATCCCCTATTTCAATATCTCATCTTGTGGGTCTTCTTACATGCTCTTAAAACCTCTTTATCCAAATCTTATAAGGGCAAAGTTTTCAAAAAAATCCTTATCCAAAACCTGTGTTTCATATCCTTTTGATAAGTTCTTTAGTGTATATCCCATCACACCATTTCTTATTCAAAACACTTATGAATCTTATTGCTGGTCGTTAGCAAATGATTTCCAAGAATACATTCACCTTCAATGATCAACCGTTTATTGCGCAAACAAAAGGTTTATTTTTTTTTTCGTTATATACCTAACCCGATAATTTCAGATATTCATATATCAAAACTCAATATTACTCTTAAATACTCAATTACTCTAATGTTGTTGACCTAATTCACTTAATTTTCAGTTATTTCTCATATTTTTTTTCATTTAGTTTTTTTTTTAAATATCACTTTAGCAACTAGTTGGAACCCTCAAAACTAAAAAGAAAAAAAAAAAAAAAAACTCATTCCTTCACACCTTATTTAAA